>JGI20133J14441_1000114_pt1 | contig 76092 bp, 69 predicted proteins | sample RS3BMetagenome_FD_14441 | JGI IMG/M metagenome (IMG submission 14441)
GGCTCGATTTCGACGATGTACCGCGTCTTGCATAGCGTCGGCGAAGTCGGCGAGCGTCGCGATCAAGCCTCGCGCCCGGCCCACGTGAAGCCCGAACTCTGCGCAACGCGTCCCAACGAAGTTTACGCCTGGGATATCACCAAATTGCACGGACCCCGGAAATGGACATATTACTATCTGTACACCGTGATCGATATCTACAGCCGCTACGTCGTCGGTTGGATGGTCGCCGATCGTGAGAGCTCCGAACTCGCGCGCATTTTGCTCCAGAAGACCATCGAGCAGCAAGGCGCCGATCCCCACAAGCTAACGATTCATGCCGACCGCGGCAGTTCGATGAAATCCAAACCGGTCGCCTTTCTCCTTGCCGACCTGGGCGTCACGAAGAGCCACTCGCGGCCGCACGTCTCCAACGATAATCCCCACATCGAATCGCTTTTCAAAACGCTGAAATATCAACCCGCATTCCCAACAACATTTTCCAATATCGTTGAGGCGCGCTCGTTCTGCAAAACGTTCTTCACTTGGTACAATAACGAACACCGGCACAGCGGTATCGCGTTACTCACCCCAAGCGACGTCCATCACGGCCGCGCGCAGGAACGCATCGCGTACCGGAAAAGCATCCTCGACGCCGCCTACGATGCCCATCCCGAGCGCTTCGTGCGCGGGCGCCCCAAGCCACTGCAACTCGCGCCGGCATCGTATATCAATCGACCCGAACCGCCGCCCGATAGGCCGGAGCAGAACCAGGGGGTCGATGCGGCGGCTTGAACCGCACGCACACTAATTCCTAAACGATAATGGCCTCAGAAGTATTGACAACTTCCGCAGCTTCTCAGGTCTCCAGTCGGACTATTGGAATCTGGGTTCGGGTATTAAGCGATATCCACGACCGCCGCTCGTCGGAACATTAAGCGATGCCGGCGGGTTCGCGCGAGCGTTGATGCGCGAAGAGGCGATCGACGATAAGGTAGAGGGCGTCGCAGGTCTCGAGGAACATCGAAATCTGCGGCGTGACGCGGCGCCAGGATTCGACGAACGCGAACGGCTGCCGGAACAAGACTTCGCGCTGCCAGCAGGGGAGCGAGCGCAGCAGGGTACGATGCAGATCGTCGCTTTCGCCGAGGTGCGAACGCCACATCGGTGTCAGCCGGAGGCTCGCGCTGATGCGCTCCTCTTCGGCACGGAGCCGGGCAAAGGTTTCGAAGAAATCGTTAACGAGCGTGAGACAATCGTCGATATGGATATCCTGCGAACGCCGCGGGATCGTAGCAACGAGATGGCGCAGGTGAGCTGCGCACGCGCGGGCCGAGGAGGTGAGCTCCTCGGCATCGCTCACGCCGCCACACATTTTGCTGTACCGAGCGAGATGCGGAGCGCATCGACGACGTCGGCGTCGAAAAGCTTGCCGCGCTGCTCTTGAACGTATGCAAGAACCTCCGAGGCTTCGTAGGTCGGTGCATAGGAGCGAGCGGAGGTCATCGCGTGGAAGACGTCGGCGACCGCGACGACGCGGGCTTCAAACGGAATCTCGTGCCCGATGAGGCGATCTGGATAGCCCGAGCCGTCGATGCGCTCGTGATGCGAGCGCACGGCAAAGGAAAACTTCGCCAGGAGAGCGTCTCGCGTTACGATCTCCTGGCTATCGCGCACGTGATTCTCGACGATGCCCCGCTTCTGGGGGGGTAGCGCGGCACCGTCGAGAATGTTTTTCGGCAGTCGGATTTTGCCGATATCGTGGAGGCGGCCGACGCTCGCGCAATCGCGAGCGACCTCGCTGCTACAACCCATCGCCAGAGCGATGCGCATGGAGAGCGCGCCGACCGCAGTAGAATGTGCGGCGAGTTGTGGATGAAGCACCGCGAGCGCGGCGATCATACCGTCGATGTAGTTACTCTCCGAAGAGGAGCGACGCGCTTCGATCTCCTGGAGCTGCGCCTCGACGCTGCAGCGTAGCTGTTCGAGGCGCCGGTTGACGAGCGAGCGCCCATGCGGAGCGACGTTGGAGAGATAGTCGGAGATCGCGGCGTCGAGCAGGTGGGCGATATCGGGGCGCGAGGCGGCGTGCGTCTCGCGCGCCACCCAGGCAGCGATACCGGAGCCGTTTCCATCGCGCGCGACGCTCTTTATGCGCTCTCCCAACTCGTGGAAGGCAGCCTTGAGGTCGGGATAGCGCTCCCGAAGGACGGGCGGGCGATGGGCGAGCATGTTCGCGAGTCTCGATTAGCCGACGGTCGGCGGATAGATCGCGGCGACGATGATGGCGAAAACGGCGAGTGCGGTCATGAAGTTCTCCTTAGCATGGGGTGAGGAAAGGAACTACTTCATGCTAGGGGAGCGCTCTGCGAGCGTATATAGTTCAAATTGAGTAGCGCGTTACACGGCGCGCGGCGGGGGTTAGAGGTAGCCCGACCGCTTCGCAATCGCGAGGGCCTCGATGCGATTGGAGGCAGCGAGCTTGCGGAAGATCGAGCGCAGGTGGGCGCGGATCGTCGCGACGCTGCGCCCCGAGCTCTCGGCGATGCGCTTGGGTGAGAGCCCCCGCTCGAGCGCGCGCACGATCTCGATCTCCGCCGCCGTGAGATCCTCCGCGCGGCGGGCGACCGGCGCGCTGCTGCGGAGCGAATCGAAGGCGGCGCGCAATAGGCGCGCAAAGCCATGGCGCCCGGCCGCTTCGAGCAGCGCTAGTGCCGCGGTGCGCTCGTTCTCGAGGTTGCCGGGATGTGCAAGAGCGATGCCGCGTGCGGCTTCGCAGAGCGCGCGATCCCATGCTCGTGCGACCCGCTGCGGAAGATGGCGAATCGCGAGGCTCGGCCGCCCGGCGAAGATCTCCGCGAACGCCAGGTGCGTCCGCGCGACGATATCGAAGTTGCGGTCGATCGCCGTACTGCGCGACGGCGCGCTCTTCGCGCGGTCGATCGTTGCGATCGCCTCCTCGCGATCGCCGGCGAAGGCGTAAAACATCGCGGTCGTGGCGACGAGCGCGCGTGCCTCCGAGGGGTTGTGAATCTCGCCGATACAGGCGCTCAGTCGCCGAGCGGCCTCGGAGAAATGATGCCCCCAACCGAGTCGCGTCGCAGTGCCGAAGGCGTAAAAAAAATCGTTGCGATAGAGTTGCCCTCCAGGCTCGATGCGCCGTGCGACTCGTTCGGCTCGTTCGTCCTGGCCGCATTCAATGGCGATAGCAAAGCAGAGGCGCTGGGCATGTGCTCGTAACGGTGCATTACCGTCCCGTTCCGCGCACGTTTCCATCTCTGCGGCAAAATGATATGCGTTCGAGAGGTCGTCATGAAACGTGACCGAAATCGAACACAGAATGCTGTAAACGTGGGCCTGAAGCCCATCATCTCCGAGCCGTCGCGCCATCTCTAGCGCGCGCATCGCGATCCGTTCGGCATCGGCGGGAAGATCGCAATGAAAGGCGACCCACGCCGCGCGCATGGAGACCCGTGCGACGAGCGCTTCTTCGCCTTCGATGCTCACGTCGTCGAGTGCGGCACGCACCTCGCGCCACGCTTCGGCGAGATTGCCGGTGACGACGAGCGCGAGCGCGTGTATGCTGCGCGCATCGGCGCGACTCATCGCGCTGCCCTCATCGACCGCCGGCGAGATGACTGCGAGCGCTTCGGGGCGTGCGAGATTGATATAGAGCAGGCTCAAGCGACGCGAGAGCGTCGAGTGCAATTCGGGGTCGCTACAGGCGCGAATCGCGGCGACGTAGAGTTTCTCGGAGCGATCGACGTTGCCGTGGAAGGCCTCCAACGCCGCGCGGACGCCCAAGAGCATCGGGTCGGCTCGCCGCCGGTCGAGCGAGACGGCGTGCAGCGCCTGTTCGACGCTCTCCCAGCGCCCGGAATCGAGCAAATCGAAGCCTTCGGTCGCCAGCAGCGCGTCGATCCGTTCCGGCGCATAGGTGCGTGCGAGATCGAGCGCCTCTCCCGCCCGCTGACATGCGGCGAGCGCGGCGATCAAGCGCGAGAGAATCTCGGCGCGCTCCTGCGGTGTCGCCGAACGAACGATCGCCTCCGTAGCAAGATCGTGGAGGCTGATACGCGCCGGTGCGTCGTGTATGGGGAATGCCGACTCACGCAACCACCGCATCGCGGCATGCGGCTCGCTCACCCCACAGCGCTCGAGCAGCGATGCGTCGATCCAGCGTGCGAACGCGGCGATGAGCGCAACTTCTCGCCATTGCGCTGGAGATTCGCTTGCGAATTGCTCGGCAAGGTAGGTGAAGGCCATCTCGCGGGTCATCGCCTGGAGCGCAACGAGATCGCCCGCACGCTCGGCGGCGCGCTGGGCGAAGCGCAGCACGATCGGCCAGCCGTCGGCGAGCGATAGTGCTGCGCGCAGCGCGCCTTCATCGAGGTGCGGAGCGCGCTGTGCGAGCAACGCGCGCGCCTCTGCAGGTTCTAACGCGAGGTCGTCGGCGACGACGGCCAGCGAGGCATCGCCGGTCGCCAACCAATCGCCCCACGGCAACGGCAACGCACGGCGCGAGATCAAGAGCCAGCGCGCTTCGTGAAGCCGTTGGATGAGCGCCGCGAGCAACGCCATCGAGAGGTGGTCGTCGACGAGCAGATGGAGATCGTCGATCGCGAGCAATGGTTCGAGATCGAGGCGATGCGCGCAGAACCATTCGACGAGCGCGCGCACGTCCTCGTCGTTACGCGCTTCCTTCAGCAATTTGGCGAGCGCGGCGCGCGAGAGCGAGAAAGCGTCGGCGAGCAAGAAAGCAAGCGCCCCGCTCTCGGCCGGAGCGTCACGAACCTCGATCCAGCGGACCGAGCGTCCGCTGCACGCCGAGCGCGCCGCAGTACTCTTCCCCCAGCCGGCCCCAGCCTGAATGCGTGCGATGCGAAAGCGCAGCGCCGCCCCCACGGCGATAGCGGCGCGGCCTTTGGCCGAACTCGTTATCGCGTCGCGCTTACCAAATGCCAAGGGCGACCTTCACATCCTCGCTCGCCATCGTCTTGGGATCCCACGGAGGCGAGAACGTGATCTCGACTTTGACGCTTTCAACGCCCTCGACGGCTTTCGCGCGGTCTTCGACCGACTGCTTGAAGAGCGGGCCGACCGGGCACATCGGCGATGTCAACGTCATCGTTACGATGACGTGCTCGCCCTTCGCGCCTTCGACGGTAACGTCGTAGAGCAATCCCAACTCGATGATGCCGAGATTGAGTTCGGGATCTTTGACCTCTGCGAGTGCCTCGCGAACTTGCTCGACCGTTGGCATAGGGGCCGCACTTTCTACTTTACAAAGTCTGCGATAGGCTTTCGGAACCTACTTGCCGTAGGGTGCCGATGTGTCTATGCGCCGTATGGGATTGCTCTCAACCATCACCTTCCTCCTTGCGCTTGCGCCGGGGGTTGCGCTCGCAGGCGCTTCGGTTGCCGGGGGACTGGCCGTCACCAGCCAGCCGAGCTCGACCGGGGGAATGGCGATCCTCAGCAGTGGGCCATCGATTCCGTTGCTCCCGATCGACTTTCAGGGAAGCCTGGCCGTTCCGCTCACCAAAAACGGCGGCTTCGCCTTAACGGCGGAGATGCGCGGCTTTACGGGCGGCGGCTTCGGCGGCGCCTATTTCGGCGGCGGGGTCGGGATCGGAACGATCGGCACGACGCGAACGATGGGGCCGGTGTTCACGGTCTTTGCCGGGAAATCGATCGCGCCGTTCACCTCCCTGGAGATCCGGCTCTACCAGGCGACGCGGGATGGCGGCAGCACCATCGGGTTCGTCGGACTGCGCTTTGGGCTGTAACGAGCGAAACTTTGTGCGCGTTCTACGGTTGGAGAGAGTAAGAGGAGACGAGTAAAGATGTCGATGTGGGAACCGTTCACCGAGCGGGCGCGCCGGAGTATCGTATTGGCTCAGGAAGAAGCGCAGCGTCTCGGCAATAATTATATCGGCACGGAGCACATCTTGCTCGGCATCATCTCCGAGGGGGAGAGCCTCGCAGCCAAAGTATTGGAGTCGCTCGGCGTCAACCTCGCCAAGGTGCGCCAAGAGGTCGAGGCGATCGTCGGGCGCGGTGGCCAATCCATGCAGCAGGAGATGGTCTTTACCCCGCGCGCCAAACGGGTGATCGAGCTCGCCTTTGAAGAAGCGCGTCAGCTCAACCACAACTATATCGGCACCGAACATCTCTTGCTCGGCCTCATTCGCGAGGGCGAGGGCGTCGCCGCGCGCGTGCTCGCAAATCTCGGCGTCGACCCGGCGAAAGTGCGCGTGCAGACGACCTCGCTGCTCGGCAGCGAAGCGCAGACCCCGGTGCCGAAGGGCAAGAGCAAAACCCCGACGCTCGATACCTACGGGCGCGACCTCACCCAGCTGGCCCGCGACCGCAAGCTGGATCCGGTCATCGGCCGTGCCGACGAGATCGAGCGCGTCATTCAGATTCTCTCGCGACGCACGAAAAACAATCCCGCGCTTATCGGTGAACCCGGCGTCGGGAAGACGGCGATCGCCGAGGGGCTCGCGCAACGCGTCATCTCCGGTGAGATTCCCGATCCACTGCGCGACAAACGCGTCATCACCCTCGATCTCGCGGGGCTGGTCGCCGGCACGAAATATCGCGGCGAATTCGAAGAGCGCATGAAACGCGTCATGGATGAGATCCGCAATGCTGCCGGCGAGATCATCCTGTTTATCGACGAGCTGCATACGCTCGTCGGCGCGGGAGCCGCCGAAGGCGCGATCGACGCCAGTAATATCATCAAACCGGCGCTCGCACGCGGCGAATTGCAATGCATCGGTGCGACGACACTCAACGAGTTTCGCAAGTACATCGAAAAGGATAGCGCGCTGGAACGCCGCTTCCAACCCGTTATGGTCGGCGAGCCGAGCCTCGACGAAACCGTCGAAATTCTCAAAGGCTTGCGCGAACGCTACGAACAGCACCACAAGGTTCGCATCACCGACGACGCGCTCGTCGCGGCGGCGAAGCTTTCGGATCGCTACGTCACCGATCGCTTCTTGCCGGATAAGGCGGTCGATCTCATCGACGAAGCCGGGTCGCGCGTGCGTCTGCAAGCGACGCTGCCGCCGCGTGAACTTCGCGAGCTCGATAACCAGATCCGCACCGTTGTCGCCGACCGCGAAACCGCCGTGAAGGCGCACGATTTCGATCGCGCCACGGCGTTGCGCGAACAAGAAGAACGGATGCGCCTCGAACGCGGCAAGCTGGAACACGATTGGAAAGAGGCGCGTGCCGCAAGCGAAGGCAAACTCGAAGTAACCGAAGCCGACATCGCACATATCGTGTCGTCGTGGACGAAGATTCCGGTGAGCCGTCTCGCGCAAGCCGAGACGCAAAAGCTCCTCGAAATGAAGGAATCGCTGCACAAGCGCATCGTCGGCCAAGACGAAGCGATCGAGGTTATCACCCGCGCGATCCGTCGCTCGCGTGCCGGTTTAAAGAATCCGAACCGGCCGATCGGTTCGTTTATCTTCCTCGGCCCCACCGGCGTCGGCAAGACCGAGGTCGCGCGGAGTCTCGCGGAGTTCCTCTTCGACGACGAAGAGTCGATGATCCGCATCGATATGTCGGAGTACATGGAGAAGTACTCGGTCTCGCGCCTGGTTGGGGCGCCTCCGGGATACGTCGGCTACGAAGAAGGCGGGCAGCTCACCGAAGCGGTGCGCCGCAGGCCCTACGCCGTCGTGTTGCTCGACGAAATCGAGAAGGCCCACCCCGACGTCTTCAATCTGTTGTTGCAGATGCTCGACGACGGTCGGCTCACCGACAGTCAAGGGCGGCAGGTCGATTTCAAAAATGCGGTCGTCATTATGACCAGCAACATCGGTGCCACCGGTATGCAGACCACCACCGATATCGGTTTCCGCCCGCAAAAACTCGACGCCGATGAAGGCGAGAAGGCGTACGAGCGGATGAAGGGCAAGGTGCTCGAAGAGGTCAAGCAGTCGTTCCGTCCGGAATTTCTCAATCGCATCGACGAACTCGTCGTCTTCCATCAACTCACGCGCGAAGAGATCGAAGCGATCGTTGGGCTCGAGCTCGAGAAAGTTATGCGCGAAGTCAAGGCGCAAGATATGCACCTGCGCGTCACCGATGCGGCGAAAGCCGTCTTGGCGAAGAAGGGTTGGGATCCGCAATTTGGTGCCCGGCCGCTGCGCCGCGCGATTCAGCGACTCGTCGAAGATGAGCTCGCCGAGGAGATGATCCGCGGGAATTTCGCCGCCGGCGACACGATTCTCGCCGATGTCGATCCCGAGAGTGCCGAGAAATTGCGCTTCAGCAAAATCCCGTCGGTCGAGCCCCCGACGGCATCCCCGGCCGAAGCCGCGCACGCATAACCGGGGCCCTCGCGCTCCGTGGCTAGGGTCGATGCGAAATCGGTGCTCCTCGTACGCCTCCTCGGGGCGCTCGACGAGGGGCGCCATTCGTTCGATGGCCTGCGCGAACGGATCGCACAGGGTGGCCCCCTGCCGAGCCACCGCTCGTTACGTCGTTACCTCTCCATCCTCGCCGATGCGAATTTCCCGTGGTTCTACGACCGAGCTCGCGGCGTCTATCGATTCGTGGACGGTTATTCGTTGCGCGCTCTCAAACTCGACCGCGCCGAGATTTTCGGCTTGGTCGCCCTTCGGTCGCTCGCGAAGTCTCTCGGCGGCTCGGTCGGCGCGGCGGTCGATACGCTCGCTCGCAGGGTCGTCGCTTCGGGTGACGGGCAGAGCGCCGAGCCGAGTTTTCTGCCTATCGGGATGCCGCTGCCGCGCGCGGAGCTCGACGAACGGGCCGAGAACGTGCGCGAAACGCTCGCCGCCGCAGAGCGCGATCGTCGCGTGGTCTCGATCGAGTACGTCGATCGAAACGGGAAGAAAAGCAGGCGGGATATCGAGCCCTACGGGTTGATCCTCGGCGGAGGGCGCTACTACTGCGTCGGGTTCGACCGCATGCGGCGCGCTCGGCGGACCTTCGCACTCGACGGGATCGAATCGGCACGGCTGAGCGCACGCACCTATCAGCGCCCTGCGGAGTTCGATCTGGAAAAATGGATGTCGAGTTCCATTTCGGGCTTGATGACCGGGGAGGCAGCGCACGAAGTCGTCGTTCGGTTCGATCCACGGATCGCCAAGGCGGCGGTCGCAGCCTCCTCGCGGCTCGACCGCGAGGTGATCGAGGCTGAGAATGGGGCGGTCGATCTGCGTCTACGGGTCGCCGACCTCGATGAATTGTTGCGCTGGGTCCTGGGTTGGGGGAGCGAGGCTCGGCTCGTCGGCCCACCCAACGCAGTGCTTGGCATGCGCCGCTTGCTTGCGAAGATTGCCCGGCAATACGACGGTGAGCCGATATGAGGTTATTTATCCGGCACGCCGAAGGCTAGCCGTCGATGAAACGTTTGACGATGTTCGCCGCTCTCACGGGGCTCGCGCTCTCGCTGCTCGCGCCGAAGCCGGCGCTGAGCTTTTTCGGGGGCCTTCCTATCGATGGGATTCGTTGCGATGCGACTGAAGGCGTGGTGCTTCATATCCACAGCCACCTCCAACTCGTCAATCGCGGCCGTAACGTCGTACTCCCGGCGTATATCGGCATCCCGTCGGTGCAGCCGCCCTGCCTCTACTGGTTGCATACCCACGATGCCAGCGGCATCATTCATATTGAATCGCCGACCAAGAGGCCGTTCACACTCGGTGAATTTTTCGACGTCTGGGGGCGCAGCTTAAACTGGAGTGTAGCGGGGCCGCTCCGCGCGCCGCGCGGCCAACGCTTGCGCGTGATCGTCAACGGCCATGTGTGGCACGGTCGCTCGCCGCGCGAGATTCTTTTGCGCAACCACGAGGATATCACGATAGAAGTAGGGCCGCCGTTCGTTGCGCAACGTCCCTTTAACTGGTCGGGGATGTAAGGCAAGGCGATGATCGAAGCCGCAACCGTCGAACTCGACGGCCGCCGCCTAACGCTCGAGAGCATCGCCGCCATCGCCGAGAACGGTGCACGGATACGCATCACCGATGAAGCGATGGCTCGCGTCGCAAGCGCGCGGGACTTTGTGGAGGAGCGTTTCGCCGATGGCGACGCAATTTACGGCGTGACCACCGGCTTCGGCCGCTTGGCGAACGTGCAGATCGATCCCGCCGATGCCGCGCAGTTGCAATTGAACCTCGTCCGCAGTCATGCCGCTGGGACCGGCGCACCGCTCCACGAACGCTACGTGCGTGCAGCCGGTGTTTTACGCGTTAATTCACTTGCGGCCGGACATTCTGGTATCGCGCCGGCGACACTCACGCTTCTGGTCGAGACGCTCAATCGCGGCGTCACTCCGGTGGTGCCGATGCAGGGTTCGGTCGGCGCGAGCGGCGATCTCGCTCCGCTCGCCCACATGTCGCTCTTGCTCATCGGCGAGGGTGAAGCGCTCTATCGCGGCAGGCGTATGCCCGCAGCCGACGCCCTCGCCGAGGCGGGCTTGAGACCGGTGATTTTAGGAGCGAAGGAAGGGCTCGCGCTCATCAACGGCACCCAGGTTATGACCGGTATCGCGGCGCTCTCGCTGCTGCAGGCACAACGCCTGGCCGATACCGCCGATCTCATTGCGGCGATGTCGTTGGAGGCCTACCTTGGGACCGATGCGGTCTTCGATCGGCGCATCAACGCGTTGCGACCCCATCGCGGGCAGCGCATCGTCGCCGCTCGCTTGCGCCGCTTCCTTGAAGGCTCGGAGATCATGCAGTCGCATCGCGCCTGCGGACGCGTGCAAGACCCGTATTCGTTTCGTTGTATTCCCGTCGTCCACGGTGCCGTGCGCGATTCGATCGATCATGCGCGGGCGGTCGCTGAGGTCGAAGCGAATTCAGTTACCGATAATCCGCTCGTGTTTCCCGAAGACCGCGTATTTCTCAGCGGCGGAAATTTCCACGGCGAACCGATTGCGCTCGCAATCGATTTTCTCAAAATGGCGATCTGCGAGATCGCTTCGATCTCCGAACGGCGCCTCTACCTTTTGCTCAACGCGGCGGATCGCGAGCTCCCGCTCTTTCTCGCGCGCAGGAGCGGACTGCAGTCGGGTTTGATGATCGTCCAGTATGCGTCTGCCGCGCTCGTCAACGATAATAAAGCACTCGCCTGGCCGAGCAGCGTCGATTCTATCCCGACATCTGCGGGCCAGGAGGATCACGTCAGCATGGGTATGACCTCGGCGAATAATCTCGTACGCGTGCTCGAAAATGTGGAAGGTTCGCTCGCGTGTGAATTGCTCGGTGCCCTCGCCGCTACCGATTTTCGGCGCCCGTTGCGCAGCGCCCGTGCGACCGGCGAGCTCTACGAACTCGCGCGCACGACGATTCCACCACTGACCGAAGATCGCTCGCCTGCCCCCGATATCCTCGCAGCGCGTGCATTGATTCGCTCCGGTGCGGTCGCAGAGATTTTCGCCCAAGCATCATCGGTATAAACCCCAAGGAGAAGCGTATGAGTATGACGTTGTCGGGCCCTCGGCCGGTACGAGCCGCACGCGGTACGGAGTTAACCTGTTTGGGTTGGCCGCAGGAAGCTGCGTTGCGCATGCTGATGAATAACCTCGACCCCGAGGTCGCAGAGCGCCCGGACGATCTCGTGGTGTACGGCGGAAGCGGGCGCGCGGCGCGCTCCTGGGAGGCCTTCGATGCGCTCGTTCGCACGCTGCGCCGCCTGAAAAACGACGAGACGATGGTCGTTCAGAGCGGCAAGCCGGTAGCGGTCTGGAAGACGCACGAACGCGCGCCGCGCGTGCTGATCGCCAATAGCAATCTCGTTCCTAAATGGGCCGACTGGGAGACTTTTCGCTCGCTCGAAGCGCAAGGGTTGACGATGTACGGGCAGATGACCGCCGGATCGTGGATCTATATCGGCACGCAGGGTATCGTGCAGGGCACCTACGAGACCTTCGCCGAGCTCGCGCGTCAGCATTATGGCGGGACGTTGCGCGGGCGTGTCGCGCTTACCGCCGGCATCGGCGGTATGGGTGGCGCGCAACCATTGGCGATTACGATGTGCGAGGGCATCGCATTGGTCATCGATGTCGATCGCGCGCGATTGGAGCGGCGTCGCGAGCTTCGCTATCTAGATATCGTGGTCGATTCGCGGGAAGAGGCCATCGCGCGCGTCGAGCGCGCGAAGCGCGATGGCGAGGCAATCTCGATCGGGTACGAGGGGAACGCTGCCGATGAATTCGCAGCGCTCTTCGCCGCGGGTTTTCGCCCCGATGCCGTGACCGACCAGACCTCCGCTCACGATATGCTCAACGGATACGTTCCTTCGGGCGTAACGCTCGCGCAGGCAGATGAACTCCGTGCGAGCGACCCGGCGGAGTACGAGCGGCGCAGTTATGAAACCGCCGGAAGGCACGTCGAAGCGATGCTGCGATTTCTTGACGCCGGTGCGGTCGTCTTCGACTACGGAAACAATCTCCGCGAGGCGGCGAAAAAAGCCAGCGTTGCGCGAGCCTTCGATTTCCCGGGATTCGTTCCGGCATTCATTCGCCCGCTCTTCTGCCGTGGCAGCGGGCCCTTCCGATTCGCTGCGCTCTCCGGAGATCCGGCCGATATCGCGCGCTGCGATCGCGAACTCCTCGCGCTCTTTCCCGAAGACGCACATCTCCATCGTTGGCTCACGATGGCACGCGAACGGATTGCGTTCCAGGGCTTGCCGGCTCGCATCTGCTGGCTCGGCTACGGAGATCGTGCGCGCGCGGGGCTGGCATTCAACGATTTAGTACGTCGGGGCGAGCTCTCTGCGCCGATCGTTATCGGGCGCGACCACCTCGATACGGGAAGCGTCGCTTCGCCGTATCGCGAGACCGAGGGAATGCGCGACGGCAGCGATGCAATCGCCGATTGGCCGATCCTCAATGCGATGCTCAACACCGCTGCGGGAGCGCATTGGGTGAGTTTCCATCACGGCGGGGGCGTCGGGATCGGCTATAGTTTGCATGCCGGGATGGTCGTCGTCGCCGATGGGTCGCGCGATGCCGAGGAGCGCTTGGGCGCCGTTTTAACCACCGATTGCGGCATGGGTGTGGTACGGCACGCCGATGCGGGATACGAACTCGCCATCGAAACCGCAGATGAAAAAGGTATCGATTGGCGGCTCTAGCAGCGCCGCCGCTGCTGCTGCGAGCCGCTGCTCTCCTGACCTGCGATACCGAGCTACCCCAACAAGGGGTAACGTTCGAAGATCTCGGGTATGTCGAACGCGGTGCGCTGTTCATTCGCGAGGGACGGATCGCCGCACTCGGCGAGCGGGTGGCGGTCGAGCGGGCGGCGAGCGCGTTTGAATGCGAACTCCTCGATCTTCCCCATGCAGTGCTTGTCCCGGGGTTCGTTGACGCACATACCCATCCGCTCTTCTCCGGCAATCGAGAACCTGATTTTCGCGCGCGACTTCGCAACGAGCGTGCCCCTCTGGGGATGCTTTTCACCGTCGCACGGACGCGCGAAGCGTTGCTCGAGCCGGAGCGTTTCTGGCGCGACGATGTCGAACCGCGCCTTCGCGCGATGCTCGCGCACGGTACAACGACCGCCGAGATCAAAACCGGGTATGCGTTGCATCGTCCGGGCGAGTTGGAGTTACTCGATCTGCTCGCGCGTGCAGCATCGGACGAAATGCTCCCGTGGATAGTGCCGACCTTTCTCGGCGCGCACGCGCTACCGCCGGAGTTTCCCGACGCCGAGGGTTACGTCGATTACCTCATCGATCAGTGCCTGCCGTTCGCGCGGGTTCACGGTGCGCGCTATGCCGATGTATTCTGCGAACCCGGTTTCTTTTCACCGGCTCAGAGCGCGCGATACCTCGAAGCGGCTCGCCGAGCAGGGCTGCGATTGCGGGTGCATTGCGATGAGATGCAGCACGGCGGCGCAGCCACGATGGCGCTCGCACTCGGCGTCGACGCGATCGATCACGGAAATTACATCACCGATGCCGATGTCAACGCCCTGGCAAGCGGAGAGAGCGTCTTGGTGGCCTGTCCGGCGACGATCGATTACCTTGGGCTGGAGCGCCATGCCCCGGTGCGCAGCATTCTGGAGCGCGGCGGTCGCGTCGCCTTTGCCAGCGACTTCAATCCGGGAACCTCGCCATGTTCGAACCTTCAGCACGTCGCGTATCTCGGGCGAAAGATATTCGCGTTGAGCGCCCCCGAGGCGCTCGACGCCGTTACCCGACAGGCGGCACGTAGTCTTCGGGTCGATCGCGGCGTGCTGCGGGTCGGCGGGATCGCCGATGTCGTTGCCTTAGGAATCGAAGAGCCCGATGAATTTGGTTGGCTCCACGGCGGTAATCTTGCCACGGCGGTCGTTCGCGCGGGGCGCGTGGTCAGATGAGCGAGCTCTTTATCGCCGCTCGTGCGCTCGTCGGCGGCGAGGAACGGCGCGAGGTCGGCCTTCTGGTTGAGGATGGACGTTTTGCGAGGGTCGGCGATGCCAAAACGCTCGCGGTCGAAGCTGCACATCGTGGTATCCCGACGAGACGCTTCCCCGAGGATCGGCTGCTCGTTCCGGGGTTTATCAACGGGCATAGCCATGCATATCAGGTACTGTTACGCGGCTGGGCCGACGACTGGAGCTTTGCCAAGTGGCGCAGCGATGCGCTCTATCGTGTCGTTCCGCAGTTAACGCCCGACGACATCTACTGGGTATTTGTTTTCGCTTTTAGCGAGATGCTCGCCGCCGGCATTACGACCGTCGTCGAGTTTTTCTATCTCAACGGTGCCGGGAATGCCCATGCTGAAGCCGCCATTAGCGCTGCCCGCGAGACGGGTATCCGTCTGGTCTTCGCGCGTACCTGGATGGATGCGCCATACGCTCCCGAGGCTTATCGCGAAACGATCGAGCAAGCGCGCTCTCGCAGCGAAGCCCTGCTCGAACGCCATCCCGAGATCAACTTTTGCGTCGCGCCGCATTCGCTTCATGCCGCGTCTCCGGCGATGATCGAAGCTGCAGCAGCCTTTTCCGAACGATACGATTGCATGTTGCACGTTCACGTTGCGGAGGCCGCCTACGAAGGGGAGGCGACGCTGCGGGAGCACGGTGCAACGCCGATCCGCTTTCTCGACCGCCTCGGCGCGCTGAACGAACGCTGCGTCGCCGTTCACGCGATCTATATCGACGATGAAGAGAAGAAGCTGCTCGCGCAGCGCGGCGCGCGCGTCATTCACAATCCGATGACCAACCAATATCTCGGTGACGGAATCTGCGATATATCGAGCCTGCGCGCCCTCGATGTGCCGCTGGGGCTCGGAACCGATGCCGATGTCAAACCCTCGGCGATCGATGAAATGCGAGCCGCATCGCTGCTGCAGAAGGTCGCCCGCACCGACGGGGCAGCGTTCGGCGCACGAGCGGCTTTCGATCTCGCGACGGCGAGCGGTGCGCGTGCGCTACGGATCGATGCGGGGCGCCTCGAGGAAGGTGCATTTGCCGATTTCGTCGTGCTCGACGCTCGGGGGATCGATCCATGGGCACCCGCGGTCAACGCGTTGGTCTATCGCGGTGAAGATGCGTGGGTGCAGGGGGCGTTCGTCGGGGGGAGGCGCGTCGGTGGGCGCGAGCGCAGCGCTGCGGCGAGCGCTGCGCGCGAACGTCTGCGCTCAATCGCGGAACGCCTCGTGCCGTAAGAGGCGCATGAACGCCCCGAAGCGCGCGTTATTCTCCGGTGTCGAGGGCATCTCGGTATAGACGACGATCGCAGCCCGTCGCCCGTCGCTCGTCGTGAGGATCCCGCCGTCGTGGGTCACCTCGCTCGTGTCGCCGGTTTTATGGGCGAATCGGTCGCCTTGAGCGATCCCGAGGCTCAACTTATCGTTCCAATGTTGCTTGGCAAGCCAACCCTCCAGCAACTCCGCCCCGGGAAATGCTCGCTCCGCAATCAGCCGAAAGAGTCTCGCCGCATCGCGCACCGGATGGGCGTTGCGGTGCGTTCCATCCCACTGCCGATCCTCGATGAGCGGGTCGCTCCCGGAGAGTTTTCGATAAAACCCGGTTGCCTGGAGGCCGAGCTCCTCGCTTACGACCGCCGTCGCCTCGGCGCGGCCGAGCCGGTCGAAGAGTTCGTTCGTCGCAACGTTGTCCGAGCGGTCGACGGCGTAACGGCAGAGCTCCTCGATGCTCGCTGGGTACCCCGGCACGATCGGCGAGGGGGCGTCGTTGAGGGTGAGATTCTCCTCGCGAACGGGGCGCCGCGCGGCGAGATCGAGCATTCCGCGTGCGGCGAGGAGGAGCGCAGCCGCCGCGAGCGGCGTCTTTATCGTGCTGGCGGGATAGATCGGGCGCCCCGGGTCGAGAGCGAGCCTCGGGAGCTCGGGGCTTATGGGATCCCAGAGGATCGAGGGGCGAAGGAGCCCGCTGCAGCGGGCGTACTCCTGAAGAAGTTCCGAGCTCTCCATGCAAGGGGCTCGCTTCCAGAACGCCCCTTGCAACCCTGGAGGACCGATTGGGTTAAAAGTGCGTGTAAGCACTTGCACGCAGCGAAACTTTCCGGTACTCTCCTCATGCAAGTACTTGCTTGCGATAAATGTATGAAAACAAAAGTAAACAAAATCCAAATTTTCGCCAGCGACCTCCTCGATATCGAGCGGGACGAGAAGCGTCTCGATGCGCTTGTCGACCGACACACCGAGCGGGTCGTCGTCGATCTCGGCGAGCTTTCCAGCCTCGACGTGGGGCGGATGCGTTGCTTGGTCGCGCTCTTGCGTCGGAGTCGCGCACACGGGGTCGAATTCTCGGTTCGAACCTCGCATGACGACATACGGCGGCAGCTCGCGCTGACCGGGCTCGACCGCATCCTCGAGATCGATGGAGATAGTGCGGCATGAACGCTCGCTTCGTTCTCGTCCTCGCACTCCTGCCGGGGCTGCTCGCACTCTCGGGGCATACGCCCGCCTCCTCGCTTCCCTCGATGAGCGCCGCGGCTATCGTGGACAAGATGCTCGACAAAAACCCGGGGCTCGCCAGCTATCGCGTACGCGTCCACGTGACGACGCGCATGCTCTCGTTCCCGTTTCTCTCGCCGACGCTCGATGGAACGTCGTATTACAAGCGACCGAATAAATTTGTCGTCGTTTTCGATCGGGTGCCCGCATACGCAGCGGGCTTCTCGAAGATCTTTAACAACATCGGCGACCCGGGAGCATGGTCGAAAGATAACGTGATTTCGTATGCCGGCACGCGCGTGTGGAGCGGGCGCCCCGTTTACGTGTTGAAGGTTGCGCCCAGGCAGTATAGCGATATTCTGGCGTACGCGCATGCGATCGTCGACCCCGCAACGTGGGAGCTGGTCGAAATGACGTGGCATTATCGCAACGGTGGAACGATCTCCATGCGCCAGTGGTATCGCCGCGAACATGGCTACGACGTGCTCGCCGAGCAGAGCGCCGAGATTAATTTCCGCGTTCGTGCGAGCTCGCACGCTACGTACGGGGCATACCAATTGAACGTGCCGATCCCCGACACCGTCTTTACGGGGGCAAAATGAGCACCCATGTTGCGACGGCGCGTGGCGACGAGCGCCGTGCGGCCGGGACGGATGCAACCCGCGAAAGAATCCTCCACGCCGCCCGCGAGGTCGTCGCCCGCAAAGGCAAACGCGCGGCAACGACACGGGAGATCGCCGAGGTTGCCGGCGTCAACGAGACGACGCTCTTTCGGCACTTTGGAACGAAAGAAAAATTACTATTAGACCTCGTCGAATATTGCTGCCCGAGTACCTCGATCGACGAGTTTACCGTTTCGTTACGAGGGCCGATCGAGAACGACCTGATGACGCTTGGAACCTTTCTCATGCAGCGTCTTTGGAACATGCGCGATATGATGCGATGGTCGATGGTCGAAGACGATTACGAGACGAACGTCTATGGATCGGCGACGTGGCGGCCGCAGAATGCGGTGCGCGAGGCGCTCGTCGCGTTTATGGCATCGCGCGTAGAACGGAGCGAACTTGTCGGCAACCCTGAAGACCTTGCTGCTGTTTTCGGGTCGATGATCTTCGCCCATGTAATGGGGCGCCAGAAATACCCCGACGTTCGGTTTTACGCAGATCAAGAGTATGGGCTGCGAACCTACATTCAAATCTTTCTCAATGGATCGAGGAGCAAGTAATGGCAACAAATCTGCAGGAAAGCCCCAAGAACGCAGCGACTGATGCCCCTGCGGCCGATGAGGATGCAGCCTCGAATCAACCGCGCAAACGCATCATCTTCGGCGTTCTTGGGACAATCCTCGCGATCGTACTGGCGATCTATGGTGGTCGCTGGTACGCGTATGCGCGCGTCCATGCGGGCACCGAAGATGCGATGATCGATTCCGACGTCGTCGCAATTACCAGCAAGATCGGCGAAAGGATCGAGTCGATACCGGTGCAGACGAATCAGTACGTTCGCAAAGGGCAGCTTCTCGTCGTGCTCGACAATCGCACCGAGCGACATCAATTAGCGCAGGCACAGGCCGCCTACGACCAGGCGCTCTCCACTCAGACGACGCTGGTGCAACAGAGTCAAGGCGGCGTCGCACAGGCCCAGGCCGGTGTGGCGAGCGCGCTCGCATCGGTTCCTCAAGCCGAAGCGGCCTTAGCGCAGGCACGGGCGCAGCTTGCAGCAGCGATCGCCGAAGTCCCCGCAGCACAGGCGAATTACGCCAAGGCCGCAGCCGATCTCTCTCGCGCACGCTCGTTGGTGCGCACCGGTGATGTCGCGCGGCAAGATCTCGATTCGGCGCTCGCCGAAGAGGGCGCAGCCGCGGCGCAACTCGCGACGGCGCAGGCGAACGTTGGGGCGGCACGCGACGGCGTTCGCGCTGCGCGCGATCGTGTCGTCGCCGCCCGGGCGGGTATCGCGGGGGCTCAGGGCGGGGTCACCACGGCGCAAGGGAAGCTTGCACAATCGAGCAATACCAGCCAAGTCGTGGCGGCGCAAGCGGCGCTCGACCTCGCCAAACTCAATCTCCAGTATACACGGATTTATTCGCCGATCGACGGATACGTCGGTGAGAAGAGCGCGCAGATCGGCCAGACGGTAAGCGCCGGCATGAATCTCATGACCGTTATTCCATCGAAGGACATCTTCGTTACCGCGAATTACAAGGAGACCGCGGTCGGCGCGATTCACGTCGGGCAAGAGGCTGATATCTTCGTGGATGCCTATCCCGGGCACACCTTCCATGGCCACGTAATCTCGATTAACCCGGCATCGCAAAATACCTACGCGCTGATTCCTTCGCAGAACGCAACCGGTAACTTTGTTAAAGTGACGCAACGTATCCCGGTGCGCATCTCCATTGACGATTTCAACTCGAAGATGCCGTTGCGCCCGGGCATGAGCGTCGAAGCTGACGTAAAGGTTCGATAGTGGCAGATTCGCGGCGAACGAGCGAATCGCCGCTCGTCGAGCATGGTTGGCGGCTTGCGGTAATTACGATAGCAGTGATTACCGCAACGCTGCTTGAGATCGTCGATACGACCATCGTCAATGTCGCGTTGCCGAATATTCAGGGAAATTTCGGAGTCGCCGTCGATCAGGGTGCGTGGATCGTAACCGGCTATATCATCGCCAACGTTATCGTCATTCCGATTACGCCGTGGCTCCAGGGACGCTTCGGTCGTCGGCAGTATTTTACGGCTTCGATCGTTATTTTTACCCTGGCCTCGCTCATGTGCGGGCTTGCCCCATCTTTCGGTGCGTTGGTGTTTTGGCGCATCGTCCAGGGGCTCGGCGGCGGTGGGTTGATCTCCACGTCGCAAGCGATCCTTCGCGATATTTTCGGCGTTCGACAACAGGGGCGAGCACAAGGGATCTTTGCCATGGGCGTTATCGTCGGGCCGGCCCTCGGCCCGGTGCTCGGCGGTTTTATCACCGACAATTTTACCTGGCGTTGGGCGTTCTTCATCAATCTTCCGGTGGGGATTATTGCCGCAACGCTCACGTTGTTGTATATGAGAAACCCGGCGAAGCCTCGTGCAATGATCCTCGATTGGTTCGGGCTCGCGCTTTTGGCGTTAGGTCTGGGATCGATGCAGTATGTCCTGGATCAAGGACAGCAATACGATTGGCTGAGCAATACGGCGATCCGCACTTTCGCGGGGCTGGCCATCGTGGGGATCGTTGCCTTCGTCCTGTGGACCTTGCGTTCGCGCACCCCGGTCGTCGATTTGCACGTGTTAAAAATCCGCCAAGTTGCCGTTGGCAGCGTGCTTGGGGCGGTACTCGGCATTAGCCTCTACGGCTCGATCCTCGTGCTGCCGCAGTACTTACAGAACTCCCTGGGTTTCACCGCGACTCTATCGGGTTTGACGATTTTGGTCCGTGCGCTCGCGGTCATGCTCTTCACGCCGCTAACTGCTGCGCTTGCGGGCCGCGGGATCGTTGACGTGCGCATATCGACCGGAATCGGCTTCGTGCTGCTCGGGGTTTCGAATTGGTTACTCGCGGGGGTGACGACACCGGAATCGCAATTCGGCACGCTCGTTCTCTCGTTGGTCATTAGCGGCATCGGTCTCTCGCAGATATTCGTTCCGCTATCGATCGCCGTTATCGGCGGCGTCGCCGATAAGGACGTCGCATCGACATCTGCATTTTTCAATCTCTCGCGCCAGGTTGGCGGAAGCGTTGCCACCGCGATTTTAGTGACGATTCTGGTGCGCGGCGTCACCTACCATCAGGCACAGATTGCCGGGGTCGAGACGCTCGGGCGCCCTGCGACCGCGCTCTATCTCCAACGTGAGGGGGGCGAGCGCTCGACCAAGGCCTTGATAAAGCTTGAGAATATGGTCGGCGCTCAGGCACAAGTACTGTCGTACGCCGACACCTCGCGGTGGGTTGCGATCATGACGATCGGGCTCGCGCCGCTCGTACTTTTACTTAGAAAGCCGCGGACCGCCGCGGTGGCAGTGGAATAGGAGTTCTGGTGATGTATCAAATTCTTCGCCGTACGGCGACCGCAGGTGTTGCAGCGGCGATACTAACGAGCCCACTGGTTGCATCGGCCACGCCGAAGGGTGCTCCCTCGATACCGGTGGTTGCACGAGGCTATCGCGCGCCGGCACTCCCGGTCGCCTCCTCGAAGATTGTCGGTATAACCGGGGAGCCATTCGTCGGCATTCGCCTTCACGATGCCGTCGCGATGGCGCTGCGTAAGAATACCGGGCTTGCGATTGCCGGGGAGAATCTCAAGATTGCACGTTACGCGGTGGTTGCCGCGAAGGGGAATTTCGATCTGCGATTCCAGATCGCTCCATCGGACGCGCATCTGACGGAGGCGCCGACGAATGCTTTTTTTGCGGGTCCGAATTTTAGCCCGATCGTCCAAAACCAACAAAAGGTTGCAGGCAGCGTGAGCGCGCTATTGCCGGAGGGGGCGAGCGTGAGCGTTGGGCTTTCGCAAAGCAAAACGATCGACAATACCTTTATCAATGCCTTCAACCCGAGCTATGCAACCTCGCTTAATGTCGGCCTCGACCAGCCGTTATTGCGTGGAGCCGGGCTGAACCCGGCAAAGGAGCAACTTCAACTTGCGGTCGTAGGCTCCCGAGCGGCGCGTGCTCTAGCCCGAACGCAGGCCGCAGCAACCGTCGCTTCGGTCGAATCGACCTATTGGCAACTCGTCGCTGCCTGGCGTGGCGTCGCTATCGCGCAGAGTGCGCTCCACGAAGCAAAATTGCAAGAGGGCAGCGTCAATCGCCTCGTCGCTCGCGGCGCCGCAGCTCCTATCGAACGCACGGAGGCGCAATCGCAGGTGGAGAGCTTCCGTGCCTCGCGCGAGGCAGCCCTGCAACAGGTCGCTTCGTTACAGAACGCGTTAAAGTTACAAATTCTTACTAATAGTAACGACCCGATCTGGCGTGCGAATCTCGTGCCTACTTCGCCGGCAAGAGCGTTACCAAAGGTGAAAACCCTTGGGGCATTGCTTGCGCGCGCACTGCACGATCGTCCGGAGATCGCACAGAGTGCGGCGACACAAGAAGAGGCGGCGATTGCCCTGGCAAACGCGAAAAATGGTGTGCTGCCGAAGATCGATTTGAGCGTTGGGTATCAGAGTAACGGCTTTGCCGGCATTCCGACCAACGTTAACCCGTTGGGTTCGGGGCCCGTGACGCCGGTTCCGGGGTATTTAGCGGGATCGATGGCGCAATCGTATCACAATCTTTGGGGTGGTCGTTTCCCGGTGTTCAATGCGCAGGTTACCTACTCGACCACCTTCGGGCATCGTAGCTCGCACGCGGCTCTCGAAACGGCGAAGGCGAAGGCGCGTATCGCGGCGCTACAAAACAAGAGCGTCGTCGATCAAATCGTCATCGAAAATCGAAACGCCTTGCAGGCATATCGTTCTGCGCTCGCTCGCCTGGCCGCGACGCGGGCAGCGCGTATCGCCGCTCAAGCCGTCTATCAATCGGAGGTGCGAAAATATAGAAATGGCGCGTCGACAACATTCCTCGTGCTTCAGCGACAGGTTCAACTCGAACAAGCCCGCGGCGCCGAGTTGCAAGCGCAGACCGACCTCAATATCGCCGTCGTCGAGATCGATCAGGCAAGCGGTGCGATTCTTGCAAAAAACAACGTAAAACTCGACGCATTGGGCTCGGGAGTATCGCCATGACGGAGACTGGTTCCGCACGCCGCCGTATGAGTCTTGTGGTGCAGCGGAGCATCTCAGAACGCGTCGCCGTTCTCTACGGGCGCGAATTAGAACAATGGAACCGGCGGCGACCCGTCGAGGTGGATCACCCCAGAACGCTGCGCTCGACAAACCAAATGAGCTGACCGTCTTTCGGGGCGATCGCCTCGATGGGATACTGGGTCGGGCCGCCCTCGCTGCGGGAGACCGCCGCGAAGGCCGCAGCTTTCTCGCTTCCCGCCAGAGCGATAGCCACACGACGCGCTGCATTGATTGCTGCAGGGGTCAACGTGAGCCGCCATTGCTGCTTGCTCTCGGAATAGACCGCGCGGACGAGGCGTTCGTTCTCGGCGAATGGGTCGCTGCCGGGGAAGAGCGATGCCGTATGCCCGTCTGGACCCATGCCCAACAGCACGAGGTCGAAACGCGGTGCCGGACCGAGCCGTTCGCGAACGAGCGCCGCATATTCGGCCGCCGCTATCGCCGGATCGGCTTCGCCGCGCATACGGAGAATCGCCGAGGATCGCAGCGGGAGGTGCGAGAGCAACGCCTCATGCGCCATGCGAAAGTTCGACTCGGGGTCGGTAGGGGCAACGCAGCGCTCGTCACCGAAAAAAATAGTGACGCGTGTCCAATCGATGGCATTGCGACGCGGTGCACGTGCGAGCAGTTCGTAGGCCGCGCGCGGCGTCGTTCCCCCCGCGAGGACGAGCGAGGCCTCGCCACGATGGCTTTGCGCATCGCCGAGACTCTCAACCACGAAATCGGCAAGGCGCTGCGCGAGCGCTTCCCGGGTTGGAAGAACCTCGCGACGTCCGTTCATAGCGTCGCCCCAAGGCTGAGTTGTGCAGCGACGATCCCGAGTATTTCACGATAATGGGGATCGATGCGCCCGGCGAGCAGGGCCTTTTCGACTAACGACATCGTATCGAGCGGTATGAACGGTAGCGAGGCCGTTTGCTCGCCTCCATCGATCGCAGCAGTGACGTGCGCGCAATGCGCCGGTTCGTCGAAAAGGAACTCGTAGGAGCAGTGCGCGTTCGATAAGCGGCATCGTGCGATGCGCCGCACATCGCCTCGGCGCTCGAAAGCGAAGGCGCCATCGGCGAATTTACGCCCGAGCACCCGCCCCAACCAAGCCCGTAGATAGATTGCTTCGGCGAGGGAACCCGCATCGATTTCGAGGCGATCGATCTCGTTTAGCCGCATGCGGTGACTCGGGTCATCGAAATAGCCCGCGAGAACTTCCTGAACCGAACGAATGCGAAGGTAGGCGAGGTCGATCGGCGGGCGAGAACCGAGGGCATCGGCGAGATCGATCAGTTCGCGGAGATTCTCCAAGTCGCTCGAACTCCCCGATGAGTCGACGATTGCCGGTACCGCAAAACGGGCGAGCTCTTCGAAGAGCTGCTCCACACCGATCGTCGAGCCGTTCCACCAGAGCACCTCGGGAACGTCGGGAATCGTCAGCGCATCGAGCAGCGAGCGAACGGTCTGCGGCGCAAAATCGAGGATCCCGAAGCGCACGATTTCCGATTGCGAGCCACCGCCGATCTGCGGTTCTACCGATGCAGTCATCGGATCGCCCTGTGTCGTCCCGTCGAGCAAAATAATCCGCGTCGGATACTTTCCGGCGACGCCCTCGACGCGTTGCGCGACCCATTCCTCGCGCTCGGGTTGGTTGTTATAGACGATGAGGTTCATCATCGTCGTACGGGCGACGCCGTTCCCGCAGCGCGCCGCGTCGAGCGAGCGTCTAATCTCCAATACGTTGACGTTTGCGCTCGTACTCTCCATCGCTATATCCTGCGCCAGTGATTTCCGTCATCCCGTGGGAGTACATCGGCCTGCTGCGGTCCCTCCGATCCCGCCGGATAATTCGGGAAGCTGAGGTCCTTCGTCGTGCTCCAGCGTTCGAGTACCGGCGTGACGATCTCCCATGCGAGTTCGACGGCATCCCAGCGAGTAAAGAGTGTTTGGTCGCCGCGAATCGCATCGGCGATCAAACGTTCGTACGCGGGAGCCGATGCGACGCCGAATCCCGTGCCGTAGTTGAAATCCATCGTTACGGCGCGAATGTGATTCTTTGGGCCGGGAACCTTTGCATTAAACCGGAGCGAGAGGCCTTCGTCGGGCTGAATCTTCATGACGAGGACATTGGCCTCGATAGCGTCGCTTGCCTCACCGAAAAGTCGATGTGGGATAGGCGCAAAGGTGACGGCGATTTCGGTCGATTTTCTCGCAAGCCGCTTGCCGCTGCGGAGATAGAATGGTACCCCGGACCAACGCCAGTTATCGATATGGAGTTTGAGCGCGGCGAAAGTTTCCGTATTCGACGTTGGGTTGACGTCGGGCTCTTGGCGATAGCCGGGAACGTTCTTCCCCTCGATCGTTCCTGGTCCGTATTGTCCGCGCGCGGCACAGCGATCGAGCTGCTCTGCATCGAGTGGGCGCATCGCCGAAAGAACCTTGAATTTTTCGTTGCGGATTGCGTCGGCGCTCGCCGTCGCGGGCGGTTCCATCGCTACCAAAGCGAGCAGGTTCATCACATGGTTCTGCAACATATCGCGAAGCGCTCCGGAGTTTTCATAATAGCCGCCGCGCTGTTCGACTCCGAGCGTCTCGGAGGCGGTGATTTGCACCGAACGAACGTATTGTCGATTCCAAATTGGCTCGAAAATGGTATTTGCGAATCGAAGGGCCATGATATCTTGCACCGTCTCCTTGCCTAAGTAGTGATCGATGCGATAGATATGTCGCTCCTCGAAAACGCTGTTGATTTCGCGTTGTAGAGCGCGAGCGGTCGCAAGGTCGGTTCCAAACGGCTTCTCGACGATTATTCGCGTCCAGCCCTTGGTGTTTGATTTTGGATCGAGCTTCGCTGCAGCGAGCCGTTCGACGATGGTTGGAAAAACGGATGGCGGAGTCGAGAGATAGAACAGACGATTACCGGAGGTGCCGAGCCGCTCGTCGCTGCGGTCGAGTATTTTGCGGAGATCGTGAAAGTGCTTGTCGTCGTCAAAATCAGCCGTGATGTAGGATATCCGCCGCGCGAATTCGTTCCACATCGACTCTTTCGCCGGCCCCGATCGTGAAAACGCGTCGACGCTCTCCTTGCAGTACGCGCGGAAGGTTTCGTCGGTAAATTCCGAGCGCGAAAAGCCGACGACCGAGAAATTCGCGGGAAGAAGGCCCTCGAGGCGCAGGTTATAGACCGCGGGCAAGAGCATGCGCTTGAAGAGGTCACCACTGGCACCGAAAAAAACGATGCTACAGGGATCCTCGATACGGTCGCTCTCCAGCAGCGCACGGAGCGGGTTCTCGCTCTGAGGCGGCTCGGCGGTCACGGTAGCTTCAGGCATTCTTTCCTTCGTGTTGTACGGCGTGCCCCCCGAATTGATTTCGGAGTGCGGCGATGACCTTCGCGCTAAACGATTCATCCTGGCGCGAAGCGAAGCGGGCGAGCAATGAAAGGGTGATGACCGGGGCGGGCACGTTTTCATCGAGTGCGGCTTGCACGGTCCATCGCCCCTCGCCGGTATCGTCCACGTAACCACGAATACTTTCGAGCTTTGCATCCTCTTGGAAGGCGAGCACCGCAAGCTCTAAGAGCCAGGAGCGTACGACGCTTCCGTGGCCCCAGATGGAGGCGAGCTGTTTGAGATCGAACGGGAAGGGCGATTTTTCAAGAATCTCAAAACCTTCACCGTACGCTTGTAACATACCGTATTCGATGCCGTTGTGGACCATCTTTGAAAAATGCCCCGCGCCGGCGGGGCCGACGTGTGCGTAGCCGTCGGTCGGCGCCAGGCTGGTAAAGATCGGTTCGCAACGACGGACGGCGTCATCGTCGCCGCCGACCATCAAACAGTAGCCTTCGCGCAATCCCCAAACTCCGCCGCTCGTCCCCGCATCGACGAGGGAGACTCCGCGTGCTTTGGCGCGTTCGTAGGCGGCGAGCCCATCTTTATAATTTGTATTGCCGCCGTCGACGATAATATCGCCGCGGTCGAGCAGCGCGAGTAAATCGTCGATCGTCTGATCCGTCGGCGCACCCGAGGGCACCATAATCCAGATCACGCGTGGTCGCTCGGTGACGCCGGCGACGAGTTCGGCGAGCGAAGCCGCACCGGTCGCGCCTCCCTGCGCGCAGGCGGCGACGGCGGCGGCGCTACGATCGTAGGCGACGACCCCGTGCCCGTGTTGGAGCAGGCGCGTCACCATGTTGGCGCCCATTTTCCCTAGACCGACCATTCCTATTTGCACGCGTGTGCTCGCTTTCTCACTAGACGTTGGTACGTGTTATTGTGCTGCCATGGTGGATAACGAGGCGTCGACGCTCGCGATGAACCGTTCCAGCGCGGGATCGATCGCTCCATTGAGGTGAATGCGCGCACCGCGGCGCGCACGTTTATCGAGGGATTGAAGGTCGCCGAGTGCTTGTGCGGCCAGCAGCGTGCGGAACGAGACGTTCATGCCGGGGATCGCCCGATCGTCGGGCTCGTCTGCAACGATCTGAAGGAAGAAGGCGCTCGACGGGCCGCCTTTATGGAGTTGTCCGGTTGAATGCAGGAAGCGCGGGCCGAAGCCTACCGTTGTCGCAACCTGTAACGCGTCACGGAATGCCAAGCGCAAAGTATCGAGCATTGCGACATGTTTCTCGTCACGTTGGAGATAGGCGGTGATAGCGACGTAATCGCCGGAGCGAATCTGCGCTACGAGCGCGCGCAATGCCGTGGCGACGTCGTCTCCGGGTATCCCCGCGCTTCCGGCGAGCAGCGTGAGATCGAAACTCTCCCCGCGAAGGTTGGGGGCGGGAATATCGATGCGGCCGCTATGCGCGTAACTCGTCAGAAGGCTCTTGGTATTGTCTTTCGATTCTTGAACGTTCGGTTGATCGAAAGCATCGATGGAGAGTAGAGAGCCGACGGTCGCCGTTGCGATCTCCCAAAGGTAGAATTGTTCGCCGATGTCGTAGAGATCGTTCATCGCCAATCGCACGATCGGGTGCCCGGCGCCCTCGAGTGCGGCCAGCCGCGCGATATCCTCGGTGTTGGGGTCTGGTAGGCTGTCACCGACGTACACGAAGAGTCGATCGTTGCCGTATACATCGGGTGCTCCGAGGGCTTCCCCCTCGATGGGGATGACGCCGCGACCGAGCTTTCCCGTCGATTCGGCAATGAGCTGTTCGCACCAGGTGCCGAATGAGGCGATCGAAGGGTGGCAGACGATCGTGAGCTTATCGCGGCCGGCGAGAGCGAGCGCGCCGATCGTCGCACCGAAATGAACGCCCGGTGCAACTCTTGGATCGACGACCCGGTCGTTTGCATGCATCGCGCCTAACGCACGGTCGAGTAGCAACGGCACGTTGAGCCCACAGAGTGCTGCGGGAAGCATTCCGAAGTATGAGAGCGCCGAGTATCGGCCGCCGATATTCGGGTCGTTGAGGTAGGTGGCCAGGAAGTTATGTTGCTTTGCGACGCTCTCCATGGTCGTGCCCGCATCGGTGATAGCGACAAAATGCGAGCCCGCCTTCGCCGCACCGACTAGCTTGGTAATCTTTTCGTGAAAATACGCAAAATAGGCATTCGGCTCGGTCGTCGATCCGCTCTTGCTGGCGACGATAAAGAGCGTCCGGGCGAGATCGAGGCGCGATTCGAGTGCGATAATCTGTGTGGGGTCGGTTGAGTCGAGAATGTGCAACTCGGGGAAGCCCGGTTGCCGGCCGAAGGTCGCACGCAAGACATCGGGTGCGAGCGAGCTGCCACCCATGCCGAGCACGACAACGTGGGCGAAGCGCCGACGCACCTCGGCTGCAAAGGCGGCGAGATTCGGCGTCGATTCGAGCAGATGTTGCGGAATATCGAGCCAGCCCAATGAGTGTTTGATAATCTCGGCGTGCTCGGGTGCATCGGACCACAGGGTGGGGTCTTTCGCCCAAAGCCGTTTGAGGAACTCGGCATCGTTCAATCGCTCTATCGCCAGATCGACGTGCGGGCGGAGGTCGCCGAGCGAGGCGACGACACGCTCTTTCGATTCGGCGAGCATTTTCTGCTTGTAGACGATCGCGCCGAGCAGCGCCGCGTAGGAATCGGAGAAGAGCGAGACGCCCTCCACCTGCAACGCATGCGTGACGTCGAAAAGGGAGATGCCCGCGGCGCGCAGGCGCTCCATGACGTCGCGTGCTTCGTCGAGCCCCTCGCGTACCGTTCCAGCGCGGGGATGGCCGTGGTCGAGCAAGGCATCGAGCGTCGCCGGCGGCATCGTATTGACGGTATGTTCGCCGACGACGCTCTCGACGTACATGAGATCGGGATACTGTGGGTTTTTCGTTGACGTGCTCGCCCAGAGCGGTCGCTGCACGCGGGCGCCGGCGGCTTTTGCTTTCGCAAAAATCGCGCCCGAGAATAACTCTTCGAACTTTTGATAGGTGAGTTTGAGGTTGGCGATGCCGGTTTTCCCGAGCAAGTTCTCGAGCCGTTCGCCTTTATCGATATGCGCTTGGATGAGCTTGTCGATCGCCGAATCGATACGACTGACGAAAACGCTGTTCACCGAGGCGATGGAATCGACCGGAAGACCGGCGTCGATGCGGCGCTCCAAGCCGCGGATGTAGGCCAGCGCCGTTTTTTCATACATCTCGATGGCGAAGATCAACGTGACGTTGATATTGATGCCGGCGAAGATGCATTCTTCAATTGCAGCGACGCCTTCATTGGTTCCCGGAATCTTCACCATCAGGTTTGGGCGGTCGACGCGCTTCCAGAGGCTTTTCGCCATCGCAATCGTTCCTGCGGTGTCGCGTGCGAGCAACGGCGAAACCTCGAGGCTGACGAAACCATCGCCGCCGTTCGACGCGGCATAGACGCCGGAGAAGGCATCGCAGGCATTGCGGATATCGGCGATTGCGAGATCCCAAAACAGCGAGTCCGCATCGCTTTGGGTGCCGATGAGCGAGCGCAACTGCTCGTCGTAGTCGTTGCCTGCCCCGATCGCTTTCTCGAAAATCGTCGGGTTACTCGTCATGCCGCGCAGGCCGTTGTCGATAAGGCGCTTGAGCTCGCCCGAAGCAAACATCGAACGGCGCAGGTTGTCCAACCAGACGCTCTGTCCGCACGCGAGAAGTTGTTCTATGGGGTTGGGCACGAGTTACCTCCTAAGCGATTCGAAGCGTTGCCGAGCGAGTTCGGCGAGATGTGCGGGGGTGAATTGAAGTTCTGCTATGACCTGCGCCATAGGAGCCGAGAGACCGAAGCGGTCGATGCCGAACGTCAGGCCGTCGAGCCCGACGTAACGTTCCCAACCAAGCGTGGCGGCGGCTTCGACGCTGACGCGTTCGCGGACGTTCGAGGGAAGAACGCTCTCGCGATAGCTCTCAGGCTGTGCATCGAAGAGCTCCCACGAGGGCATCGAGACCACGCGAATACGCCGACCCTCCGCACTCAGGAGCGCCGCCGCATCGCGCGCGAGTGCGACCTCCGATCCGGTTGCGATAAAGATGCAGTCCGGCGTTCCTTTGCAATCGACGAGAATGTAGGCCCCGCGTTCGACCGGAGCGGCACGCTTGCCCAGAAATGGAACCTTCTGTCGCGTGAGAACGAAGATCCAGGGGCGCCCTCGGTCGGCGAGCGCATATTCCCAGGCATTGCGTACTTCGAGGGCATCTGCGGGGCGCAGAACCACCGCGTTGGGAAGCGCGCGCAAGCTCGCAAGTTGTTCGATCGGCTGATGGGTCGGGCCATCCTCACCGAGTAAAAACGAATCGTGTGTGAAAATGAAAAATGCGTGGAGGCGCGAGAGCGCGCTCAAACGCACCGCGGGCTTACAATAGTCGAGAAAGTTAAAGAAGGTTGCAGCAAAAGGCAGTAAGCCGCCGTGGAGCGCGATCCCGTTGACGATCGCCGCCATCGCGTGCTCGCGTACCCCAAAATGGATGTTGCGCCCCGCATAGCTCGTCGGCTGAAAATCACCGGCACCCTTCAGATAGGTTTTCGTCGAGGGATCGAGATCGGCCGAACCGCCGACAAGTTCGGGAAGCGCTGCGGCGACGGCGTTCATGACGATGCCGCCGGCATCGCGAGTTGCGATCGCACCATTGTTTTCGTCAAACTCCGGGAACGGAATATCTGCGGGCAATTCGCCGCGTAGGGAGCGTTCGAACTGGGCGCTCGCCTCAGGGTGCGCGCGTTTCCAGAGCGCGTAGCGCGCGTTCCAGTCGGCATGCAACTGCGATCCTCGTGCGCCGCAGGCGCGGAAGAACGCCAAAGCCTCCTCGGGCACGTAAAACGGCGGAGCGAGCGGCCACCCGAGATGCTCTTTGGTTTTTGCAACGTTCTCGGGGCCGAGCGGCTCGCCGTGGGCCTTGAACGAATCGACGAGAGGGGATCCGTAGCCGATATGGGTGCGGACGCAGACGAGAGACGGGCGATCTTCGACACGTTTTGCCGAGGAGATCGCGGCGTCGATCGCTTCGACGTCGTTCCCGTGTTCGATATCGACGAACTGCACGTGCCAGCCGCAGGCTTCGAAGCGCGCGATGTGATCGTCGGTGAAGGTGATCTCCGTTGGGCCGGCGAGCGAGACGCGGTTGTCGTCGTAGAGGACGATCAAACGGCCGAGTTGCAGGTGCCCCGCGAGTGAGATCGCTTCTTGGCTGATCCCTTCCATGAGGTCGCCGTCGCCGACGATGGCGTAGGTATGGTGCTCGCAGATCCGCTCGGCGCGATTGTAGGTCGCAGCGAGGTGGGCCTGGGCGATCGCGATCCCGACGGCGTTGGCGATGCCCTGCCCTAAAGGCCCGGTGGTCGCCTCGACGCCGGGCGTGTGCCCAACCTCGGGATGCCCCGGCGTTTTACTGCCACGTTGGCGGAAAGATTCGATGTCGGCAAGGGTGAGATCGTAGCCGGTGAGATAGAGCAGCGCGTAGAGCAGCATCGAGCCGTGACCGGCCGAGAGTACGAAACGGTCGCGATCGAACCACGATGGGTCGCGCGGGTCGAAGCGCAAGTGACGCGTCCATAGGGTAAAAGCCATCGCGGCTGCGCCGAGCGGCATTCCGGGATGTCCGGAATTCGCTTTCTGGACTGCATCGACGGCGAGGAAGCGAATGGTATCGATGCATTGCTCCTGCGCTGGCGTGTTGGGCACGGATCCTCCTCATACTGCATGTTGCGATGGAAACGATCCGGCAACGGGCCGGAGGCTTTTCATTCGCCGTTGGAGAGCGGTTTTCTTACCGAGCACGCCGTAATGATGGCGGAGATGGACGAACTTGAACTCCAACGACGCATCGAAGCGCTCGCTGCCGGTGAGGGCGACCCGTGCGGTAGCGAGGGAACGGCGGTCGAGGAGGTGATTGCCGCGCTCGACGAGGGGCGTTTGCGGGTGGCGCAGCCCGATGCCGCCGGCGAATGGCAAACCAATGCGTGGATCAAATCGGCGATTCTGCTCTATTTTCGCCGACGTCAGCTCGCTTGGATCGGCGACCCACTTGGCGAGGCGCCCGTGTGGTTCGACAAATTGCCGACCAAACGCGATTTCGAAGTTCGCGGAGTTCGAGCGGTTCCACCGGCGGTTGCGCGGTACGGTAGTTATCTCGCTCCCGGCGTCGTGCTGATGCCGAGCTATGTGAATATCGGTGCATACGTCGGCGAAGGAACGATGGTCGATACCTGGGCGACCGTCGGTAGCTGCGCGCAGATCGGCGCGAACGTGCATCTCTCCGGCGGCGTCGGCATCGGTGGGGTCCTCGAACCCGCGCACGCTCGCCCCGTCATCATCGAAGAGGGAGCGTTTATCGGTTCGCGCTGCATCGTCGTCGAAGGCGTCCGGATCGAACGCGAAGCGGTGCTCGGCGCGGGAGTCACGTTGACGGCCAGTACGCCGATTCTCGATCTACGCGGCTCCGAGCCGGTGACGACGCACGGGCGGATCCCCCCGCGTGCCGTCGTTATTCCCGGCGTACGGGAGCGCGCATTTCCCGCCGGAAAATTCGGCGTTCCATGCGCGTTGATCGTCGGCGAGCGAAGCGCTTCGACCGATCGAAAGATTACCCTCGAACGAGCGCTGCGTGATTTTGGAGTCTCTGTATGAACGAATTTCTCACCCTCAATCCCCGTGTAGCGGAGATTCCCGCTTCGATGATCCGTGAAATCGCCTCGCGCAAGCGGGCGAGTTCGATCGACCTCGGGCTGGGCGAACCGACGCTCGCCCCGACCAGCGCTTTCCTTGAGGCGGCGCTTCAGGAGACGCTCGAACGGGGACTGCGGTACTCGCCCAATGCCGGGCTTCACGAACTCCGAACCGCGATTGCCGCACACTATCGCTACCCGAACATGGAGCGGGCGGAGAACGTCTGCGTGACCACGGGCTCGCAAGAAGCGATGTACGTCGCACTCAAAACGTTGCTCGATCCGGTGCGCGACGAATTGCTGATCGTCGAACCATGTTTTCCCTCGTACGCCAAGATGGCGAGGCTCGAGGGCGTCGCGGTGCGCGGCGTCGCAATGCTCGAAGAGCACGATTTCGCATTCGATGCTCGGCGCATCCTCGATGCCGTCACCGATCGCACGCGCGCGATCGTTATCTGCTCGCCGAATAATCCGACGGCGCGCGTCATTAGCCGCAGTGAGGCCGCACGGCTCATTTCAGGAATCACCGCGCGTGGAGGAGAGCCGATCTGGCTGATTCACGACGAAATCTATCGCGAACAGTGCTTCGTCGAAGATGCAGCCGAACTCGCGCGCGATTACCCATACACCATCGTGACGAATTCTCTTTCAAAAAGTAACGCTTTGACCGGGTTGCGCTTGGGTTGGCTGATCGCTCCGGAGCCCTTTATCGAGGCGGCGATAAAGTGTCACGCATGGGTTACCTCGTGCGCCGACACCTTCGCACAGCGCGTTGCGCTCCACATATTTGCAAAACCCGGCGGTATCACCGAACATGGAGCGTGGTATCGCGAGCACCGCAACGGCGTGGTAAAGGCGCTCAAAGCGAGTGCGCTGCGCTTCATCGAGCCGGAGGGCGCCTTCTATACCTGCATACGGCTCCCCGATGGCCGCCGTTCGTTGCCCGCAGCGCTCGAACTGCTCGAACGGGAGGATGTCGTCACGATTCCGGGCGCGGCGTTCGGCGCCGATTTCGATGGCTGGTTGCGTTTGAGTTGGGTGGCGCCGTTACCGCAAGTACGCGACGGGATCGAACGGATCGCGCGTTATATTACCTCGTTGTAGCGATAGTGCTATTCTCCGCTCGGAAACGAATCGTTCGGACGTTCGCAAATTCGAGGAGCGCAATCTCACCAAGTTCGCGCCCGAAACCGCTCGCTTTTACGCCGCCGAACGGTAGGCGTGGGTCGCTGGCAACCATGCTCTCGATCGCTACGGTTCCGACCTCGAGCGCATCGCCGATTCGTCGCGAGCGTTCGCTGTCACCGCTAAAAATCGTTGCGCCGAGGCCGTATCGCGAACGATTGGCAAGCGCAACCGCATCGCCGGTATCCTCGGCTCGTACGATTGCCGCAAGCGGGCCGAAGCTCTCCTCCTCGAAGGCCGACATGCCCGGGCGCACGTCGGCGAGGACGGTCGGCGCGTAAAAGTTCCCAGGGATATCGAGCGGATGCCCTCCGAGAAGAAGGCGCGCTCCGGCTGCGACGCTACTGCGAACTTGTCGGTCGAGTTGTTCTCGGAGATCGGCTCGAGCCATTGGCCCAACCTCGGTGGCTTCGTCGAAGGGATCGCCGACGCGAAGGGCTGCGGCCGCGGCGGTGAAGCGCTCGCAAAAGCGATCGTAGAGCGGTGCCTCGACGATGAAACGCTTCGCGGCGATGCAACTCTGTCCGGAATTTTGATAACGCGACGCGATACCGACGCGAACGGCTGCTTCAAGATCGGCGCCTGCGAGAACGAGAAAAGCATCGCTTCCACCGAGTTCGAGCACGGCCTTTTTAAGCGCCGCACCCGCCGCTGCGGCGACCGCGCGTCCGGCGCGCTCGCTTCCCGTCAGCGTGATCGCTGCGATACGCGGGTCGCCGGTCAGGCCATCGGTACGCGTGTCCCCGATATCCAACGCAACGACGAGGCCCTCAGGCAGGCCTGCCTCGCCTGCGATGCGTTCGAAAGCATCGCCGATGCGCGCGGTGATCGGCGCGTGTTTGAGTGCGATGGCATTGCCGACGGCGAGTGCGGGTGCGATCGCGCGCGCGACCTGCCAATAGGGAAAGTTCCAGGGCATAATCGCGAGCAGCGTACCGAGCGGACGGTATTCAATCGATGCCTGGAGATCGCCATCGAGCGATCGCGTGCTCGTTGCCAGCGCACGCGGAGCGATATCGGCATAATAACGAAACGCCGAGGCCGACTTCTCGATCTCCGCACGCGCCGCAACGATGGGTTTGCCCATCGTTTCAGTCGCGAGCCGGGCGAGCGGCTCGCGCTGCTGCAGCAGCGCGTCGGCGAACGTTGCGAGCGCGGCCGAGCGCTCTTCGGAGCTACGGCTCGCCCACTGCGCCCCGGCGGCGCGCGCTGCATCGAGTTTTTCCTCGAGTTGCCGTTCCTCGGTCACAGCGTAAAGTCGCCGGTATCCCAAGGGCCGTGCGGGCCGGTATAGACGGCGATGAGGTGGTGCGGGCGGAGATAGCGGATCGCGACCTGCTCGATGGTGCGTGGCGTGATACGTGCGAGCCGTTGTTGTAACGTCGCGTAATAGTCGGCCGGAACGCTCCCGTCGGCGATGCTCAGCGCCTGTGCGGCCTGACCGCCGCTCGATTCTTCGCCGATTAACGCATCGGCGAGCAGACGCGTTTTCGCTTCTTCCAGCGAGGTGGCGCTGGGGGGAGCTTTGCGCATCGCATCGAGCTGCTCGCGGACGATCCGCATGGCCGCTTCGACGTTGTTCGGTGAGGCTGCAAACTCGATCTGCAGCGCACCGCGCGAGCGATCGGCCTGGAGTTCGCTGGCAACGCTATAGACGAGTCCGCTGCGCTGTCGCAAGGCTTGCCAGAGTCGCGATTCGAAGGCACCTTGCGCACCGAGTAACTGATTGAGCAATCGAAATGCGAGGAACGAGCGACTATTGAGGCCGACCGCCGGCTGGCCGAGCTTGACGTAGACCTGGTTCGCATCGGTGATCACGCCGGCGCTCTCTTCGTGCGCGAGCGGGAGCGGCGCGAGCGTCGTATGCGGCCGAGGGCCGGGGTTTTTCCAGGATCCGAAGGCTGCTTGGAGGGTCCGCTCGACGATGCTCGGCGCGATATCGCCGACGACGGCGATCGATGTGAGGTCGGGCCGCCATGCGGCGCGGACGTAGGCGAGAAGATCGGCGCGATGAATCGAGGATATCGAGTTTCGCGTCGGGATGCGCAGTGCGGGGTCGCCGGGGGGAAGCAGCATCTTGTTATACGCTTCATCGGCGAGGACGCTGGCGATATGCGAGCGCGTGCCGACGCTGTTGGCGAGCTGTCCACGTTCTTGATCGAGCCAGGGTTGGTCGAACGCCGGATGCCGTTCGCCGTCGGCGAGAATATCGGCGAGGTGAGCGAAATCCTGGATACGTCCCCGGGCACTGAACGCGCTTCCGAAATCGACGCTCGCACCCATATCTTCGATCGTTTCGGTGCGCCGTGCAAACGGCATCGAGACGCTGCCGAAGTTTGCGAGATCCGAGGCCAGGCTGGCGATGCCAACCAACGCATCGGGTTCGAGACGCGGAACCGATGCGATCTGCCCGCGCAGCACGAAGGTCGGTCGGTCGGGTTTATACTGCACGACGATATGGATGCCGTTCGGTAACGTGAACTGCACCGGCTTGAGAACGCTCTTTGCTCGGGACGGGGTGCGGATCGCGCGGGCGATCCACGCCGGCTCGCGGATCGTTCCCTGAGGCGCGCGCGCGGTAAAATTATCGCTTGCGGTCGTGCTCGTTGCCGTACCGGTGCCGCCGGGACGATCGCTGGGGCTCAAGCGCCCGATGACGTTGGGCGTGCGCAGATAGCGGCGCGCGACGGAGAGCAAGGATGCCGGAGTGATCGAGGCGAGCCGTGCGTCCTCAGCACCGATCTTTTCGCCGACGACGCCGTAGGTGTAGCCTGCGAGATCGCCGATGCCGACGATGGAATCGCCCGCCTCTACGCGTTGCGCGATCGTGATGCGCTTGGCGGTGCGCACGAGGCTCGGCGGGAAACCGTGGTCGAGCATCGTCGCCATCGTGGCGTTGTAGATCGCGGTCGCCTCGGCAGGGGAGTGCCCGGGATTGAGCACGACTAAGACATCGAGCAAACCCTGGTGTAACTGCGTGTCGGCCTGGGCTTGGACTTGCAATGCGACGTTACTCTGTACGAGCGCGCGGTAGAAGGGCGAGCGGGCGTCGCCGATCAGGGTTGCAAGCGTGCTGATCTCGGGCTCGCCGGGGTCGCGATCTCCGGGTACGACGTAGGCAAAGTCGAGAACGTGGAATGGGAAGGGGAAGCTCGCCGCAACGCGTTTTCCCGTCGCCGGCACTCCCGTCGTCTGCGGATGCGGAGGGAGCGTGCGTCGCGGTATCGCACCGAAATACCGCTTCGCGAGTGCAAACCCGCGTTTTGCGGAGATATCGCCCGCGATGACCAAGGTCGCGTTATTGGGTGCATACCATTCGTGGTAATAGGTACGCAGGTCGCCGACGTTTGCCGCCTCGACATCGGCGAGCGAGCCGAGTGCGGTTCTTCCCATCGGCGATCCCGGGAAAGCTGCGGCGCGAACCCGCGAGAGCAAGCTGTAGAACGGCGAGCTTAAGTCGCCGCGAATCTCGTTGATGACCGCGCGCCGTTCGATCGCCCACTGCGCGGGCTTGAGATTCAAGTGTGCCATGCGATCTGCTTCGAGCGCGAGCGGGACGGCGACCTTATCGGCGGGAACGACGAAATAGAACTCCGTGTAATCGTAGCTCGTCTGCGCGTTCATCTGCGCGCCGAGCCGGGCCGAGATATCGTCGATACCGGCGGCCGAGATGTGCTCGGACCCGCGGAACATCATGTGCTCGAGTGCGTGGGCGAGCCCGGTTTTCCCCGGCGTCTCGTAGAGCGAACCGAAATCGTACCAAACGCTCGTCTGCACCACCGGCGCCGCTCGGTCGACGGCGACGACGACGCGCAGACCGTTCTTTAGGCGGATCGTCGAGATTCCGGCGTCGCCGGGGCCTTGGTCGTAGGGCGATGGCGTTGATGCCGCTCGGGCGATACCGGCAAGCAGAAGACCGCACGCGGCGGTGAGGAAGAGCGCACGTTGAAGCAAGGATTTCACGAAGGCGGCATTCGGCGCTGCGGGGGCTCCGTCCGTTCGAAGCGAAGCGGGAATTTGTAATGGCTGAGCCTCAACCGATGACGACGCTTGAAATAAAGGTGAAGCCCGGTTCAAAGCACCCCGGCGTCGTTCGCGAAGGCGAGCGCCTCCTCGTTGCGGTCGCCGAGCGAGCGGTTGAAGGTGCGGCGAACGAAGCGACGATTGCGGCGCTCGCGAAAGCGCTGGGAATCGCGCCGTCGCGCATCGCGATTCTTCGCGGCCGGCGGGGGAGGCTCAAGATCGTCGGTCTCTCCGGGATATCTGCGGAAACGTTGCGCTCGCGCATCGAGAGCCTCACCCTCGCCTAAGCGTCGGTCAACGCATCGAGGCGATGGCCGACTATTTCGCTGATTTCAGCAGCAAATAGGGTAGCGGATCGACGTTCACGAGGTGGGGATTGAGACGCACGAATTGTCGCAGCAGATATTCGTGCCCCTGTCCCATCAGGACGACGACGCGATCGCCGGGACGAATGACGCTGAGGATATTCGAGAATATAAAACAATTGCGTGTGTACCATTGGGCCACGTACATACTTCCCGCGTCGTCGGCGCGCCGACCCATGCCGTCGAAGATGCTGTACCAGGATGCGTTCGCTTGGATCGATTTTGCTGTGTTGAGGTATCGCAATTCGTCGAGATAGGTGCCGTGCAGTTGTAGGGAAGCGTCGTGCGCGATCATTGCTTGCGACTCGGGATCGCTCACGCCTCGAAAATGCGTCTTCAGGTAGGCGTCTATACGCTTCCCCGAGGGTGAACGATCGTTGTAAATCGCGTGGCCCCAGGTGTCGATCGGGTAGATTGCCGGATCGCCGGAAAGCTTCGCGAGCTTGTATCCGTATTGATAGGCTTCATCGGCGGGAAGCGTAAAGCGGCCGAGGAGATACTGCCGATATTGACGTTGATATTTCGCGTCGCCGAAGGGCTCCTCGATCAGCACTTTTGTAGGGTGAAAACGTGCGAGCCGATCGACGACCTCCGCAATTTGCGCCTGCCGCTTCGCCGATAACGGGCTACCGGTATATACGCTATTGTGGATATCGCGCCGCGCCACGAAATGCGTAATGCCGACGATCATGACCTGCGCCTTCGGCGGCTGGGCGGCGCGCGCGACCGTACCAACGAGCGAAAGCGCGACCGCGAGACACAACGTCCGAGCTCTTTTCATCGTTCCTCCATACCGCGGGAGTTATCCATTAGAACGCTACGGCTTTCCATACCGCTGCCGTCGTGCACTTCACCGCTCGATTCTCGGTTCCCCGGGCGTTACCGCACGCATGACGGCGCGACGTTAGGGAACGTCGGCGCACGATGAGTGGGCGGGGGCTCCCGCGAAGCGGGCCGCGACCCATCGTAGGGCGTCGGGTTGCGCCGATCTCAGAATGCTGTCGTGCGTACCGCCGGGAATTGAAAGCAATGCGACGTTGCCGCCGCGCAGACATATCTGCGCACGGAGATCGGCGGTCGCTGCCGGCCCGACCAATGCGTCGGCGGAGCCCTGAACGAGCAACAACGGAACGTGCGGCATCAGTTGCCCGGGATCGTTGCGGCGAAAATCCGCAAGCAACGGAGCGATCGCGAGCGGGCGGCGGAAGTATCGATCGGTCGGCGTCGCGCTCCACCAGAGATCGCGCATCAACGCGCCTGCGCAGCGACGCTGGAGCTCCGGCTGATGCCGTAAAGCGGCGGGACTGAGCACGCGTGTCAAATCGATCGAGGGATCGGCGAGCCCGATGCCTTCGATCATCATTGCGACGAGCGGAAGGATCGGGCTCGCACTCTTGGAGTGCGCCACGATCTTCAGCGAGCGAGCGATGTGCGAAGCCGGTGCATAGGCGACTGCGCCGACGAGATGCAGCTCGGGAGCCCACTGCGGCGCTCCCGACGCCGCAGCAATCGTTGCGGTGCCGCCCTCGGAGTGCCCCATCACGATCCATTGCCGACCGATCTGCGGCTCGATGCTCCGTGCGGCGCGCACGATATCAGCGAGATCGTGCGTCGATGCGACGGCGACGAAGTAGGGATGGATTCCCGGCGTTCCTTCGCCTTCGTAATCGCTCTGCGCGACTGCATAACCGGCGCGTAGCCATCCGGCGAGCATGCGCTGCTCGACGTTGGGAAGCACGTCGCGTGAAGGTGCGCACTGTGGAGCGTTCCCGGTCGTTCCGTGCGCCCAACTGACGATCGGCCATCCGCCAGGTGGGGGAGGTCCCGGCGGTATCGCCAGGGTTCCCGAGACTGCAACGCGTCGTCCGAGCGGGTTGCGAGTGATGTAGAGCAGCAGCACGTTGCGCGCGGCTCCGGGAATCGCCGCGCCGTCCTGCAGCGGGCGTTGCCGGAGGAGCGTTCCCGGCGGACCCGGCGGGAGAGGTGAGGGGATGCGATAGTCGGCGTTCATCGACGACGGCGCCACCGATAGGAGCGCGAGCGTCGCAATCGTGGAGAGCAACGCGCGAAGAGCGCGACGATTCACGAGCGCACCGGCGTTGCATGCGAGTGCGCGAGGCCGAAAAGAGGCATGGCCCGTTCCTCCACGCGAGCGAGGTTTCGCGGTTGCCGCGCATTCTTCCGGCCGACAACACCCAACGGAGCGTTCCTTTACTCGAGCGCGAAGAACTCCACAATCGCATCGTCGAGCGCGGCGCGCGGAACGAGTCCGATCAGTTCACCGTTCCCGAGGCCGATGCCGCGTTTTGCCGCCGCCGCTTCTGCGCTGCGCCGCAACTGCAGCGGTGAGGTCGCGCGATAGTTCGTGATATTGAACGAGAGCTGCACGCGTCGGTCTTCGAGCCGAAAGGCAAGCGCGCGAATACCCGGGAGGCCGCCGTTGCGTTCGCGCAACTCTGCGGCGATCGCCTTGCCGGCTGCGAGATCCTCGCTCTGCAGTTCGATGTTCCAGGCAACGAGCATCTCGCGCGCACCGACCGCGATTGCGCCGGCGCTCGGATGCGCCGCGATATCGCCGATATCGGGGCGGTCGTTGCGGGCGAAACGAGCCGGGAGCCCTTCGAACCCGTCGCGCCGAGCATTCGCGAGCAGACGACGCTGCGGAATAAGTGCGGCTTCGCCGTAGAGAAAACTCGGGATTCCTTCGCGTTCCCAGATCGCTTGTGCCGCACTTCGCGCGAGTTCGACGGCTTCGGCCATCGGCGCTTCGCGTAGCGGGACGAAGGGCAGCACGTCGAGCGCGCCGATCCGAGGATGCAGACCGCTGTGCGTGCGCAGGTCGATTCGTTCGCGCGCTATACGCGCGAGCGCGAGTGCAGCTCGAACGAGTGAATCGCCGTCTCCGACGATCGTGAGCACGCTACGGTGATGCACCGCATCGGAGCTGCGGTCGAGAACGCGCGCTCCGGTCGCTTCCACGGCTTCAACGGCGTCATCGATGATGGTATCGTTGCGCCCCTCGGAGAGATTGGGGACGAGTTCGAAGAGATGCACGACGCCCTAACCGAGTACCTCGGCGATCGCCGTAGCGATATCGGGAAAGCGCTCCGCACTGATATGCCTGCCGTATCCGAGTCGCTTCGCTTCGGCGGCGCGACGTGAGCCGGCGCTCACCGCGCGCACCTCGCCGGAGAGCCCCAGTTCGCCGAAAGCGACGATCTCCGCGCCGACCGCTCGGTCGCGCAACGATGATGCGATGGCCAGCGCGATGCCGAGATCTGCGGCGGGTTCGCTGACGCGTAAGCCGCCGGCGACGGAGGCGTAGATATCGTGCGAGCCGAGCATCATCCCGACGCGTCGCTCGAGGACCGCGATAATCATCGCAAGTCGCGCCGGGTCGAGGTTATTGGCCAACCGGCGCGGCGTTCCGAAACTGCTCTCGCCGACGAGCGCCTGAACCTCTACGAGCACCGGGCGCGAACCGAGAATCGAGGCGACGACGCAACTGCCGCTCGGGCGCGCATCGCGCCCCGCAAGGAAGATCTCCGAAGGGTTGGCGACATCGTGCAGGCCATCGTCGTGCATCGAAAAAACGCAAATTTCGTCGATCGATCCGAAACGATTTTTATAGGCGCGGAGGATGCGATAATCACCCTGAACCTCGCCTTCGAAGTAGAGGACGGTATCGACGAGATGCTCGAGCAACCGGGGGCCGGCGATGCTGCCGTCCTTGGTAACGTGGCCGACGATGAAGGTCGCACAACCGGTGCGCTTGGAGAACTCGACCAACGCTTGCGTGCAATCGCGCACCTGACCGAGGCTTCCGGCGTAGCTCTCGCTCTCGGGCAGGCGAACGGTTTGAATGGAATCGACGATCATCGCGCGCGGCGCGATGCGGGCTGCCGCGTCGAGAACGGCGTGCAGGTCGGTCTCGGGAAAGAGCAAGAGCGAGGAGTCGATGTTCAAACGTGTAGCGCGCAACTTCACCTGTGCCGCCGATTCTTCACCGCAGACATAGAGGACGGGGCCGCCGTGTTGCAGTCGCGCGGCGATCTGGAGGAGCAACGTCGATTTCCCCGCGCCGGGCGGGCCGCCGACGAGCGTGACGCTCCCGGGCACGATGCCGCCGCCGAGCACCACATCGAACTCGGTCATCCCGGTCGGTATGCGAACGTGATGCGCGCTCTCAACGTCGTGCAACGCAATGGGCATCGAGCTCGAGGCGCGCAACGAGCGTAACGGGCGCGACGCCTCACGCGGTCTCTCTTCGAAGGTGTTCCAAGCCGAACATTGCGGGCAGCGCCCGAGCCAGCGCGCGGACTCAAATCCGCAGCCGCTGCAGAAGAAGACCGCTCGCGTTTTGGCCATCGTCAGGCCCTCTTCGCGTGCGCGAGCCGCGCGTCCCGTGCACCGGGCAACCAGAGACGCAGCGCGTGGGTTACGCGCTGCGGAATGAACGCAGCATCGCCGAAGCACGTCGTCATCGTAGGGGCAGGGGTCGCCGGGTTGACCGCGGCGGCGCTCTTGGCGCATCGCGGTTACCGGGTGAGTCTTTTCGAAAAGCAGAGCGTTCCCGGTGGTCGTGCCGCGTCGATGACCGAAGACGGCTTTACCTTCGATCTCGGTCCGACGCTGCTGTTTATGCCCGATGTCTACCGCGAGACCTTTGCGCTCTGGGGCGGCGACTTCGACCGGGAAGTGCCGATGCAGCGCCTACGCCCGAACTATCGGCTGAATTATGCCGACGGCAAAACGCTGGAGATCTCTTCGCTGCTCTCCGAGACGATGCGATCGCTCGAAGCGGTCGCGCCCGGTTCGAGCCGCGGCTTTCTGCGCTACTTCGCCGACGCCGCCGACGCCTATCAACGTTCGCGGCGCCTCTTCGTCGGGGAGCGTATCCGCTCGTTCCGGCACTTTCTTTCGCCCGAACGGATCGCGGCACTCTTTGCGACCGGGGCGTTTCGGCATCTCGGGGCGCAGGCAGCACGAAGCTTCGGCGATCCGCGCGTCGCCGGTGCGTTTTCATTTCAATCGATGTATCTCGGAATGTCGCCCTTCGACGCACCGTTGCTCTATCGTTTGCTGCTCTTCACCGAACTCGGTCAGGGCATCTTTTTCCCCTTCGGTGGGATCGGCGCTCTGCCGCGCGCGCTCGACCGCGCTGCGCGAGCGAACGGCGCACAGCTTCGTTACGAAACGGAGATCGCCGCGGTCGAACGCAACGGCAGGCGCGTTACCGCCGTGCGCAGCGTGGCGGGCGAACGCATCGAATGCGATGCCGTGGTGCTCAATGCGGACCTCCCCTATGCCTACGATCGCCTGCTCGGAGAGCCCACACACCGCTCGTTGCGGATGCGCCATACGCCATCGGCGTTGCTCCTCTATATCGCCCTCGAACGGCGCTATGAGGATCTCTTGCACCACGAGTTTCTGATGCCGGACGACCTGCGGGCGACCTGCAGCGATATTTTCAAACGAGGTAGGATTCCCGACGATCCCGCGATCTATCTCTGTGCGCCCGGCGCGAGCGACCCGGCGATGGCCCCGCCCGGCAAAGAGGCGCTCTATCTGCTGCTCCCGGCTCCCTCACTTGAGGGTGTCGTCGATTGGGAGGGCGACCGCACGGCGCTCGTCGAGCGGGCGCTCGAGATCGTCGAGGCGCGACGTCTGCCGGGGCTGCGCTCGCGCATTCGATGGGTTCGATCGCGAACGCCGGTTGAATTTCAAAACGAGTTGTGCCTCAACCGTGGCTCGGCATTCGGGCTCTCGCACGATCTCTTCCAGATCGGGCCGATGCGCCCCGATAATCGGCATGCGACGCTCGGGAATTGCTTCTTCGCCGGTGCCTCGACGAGGCCGGCAACAGGGCTCCCGCTCGTCACCCTGGGGGCGGTTCAAACGGTCGAGCGCATCTGCGAGGAGGTTTGGTGAGCTCTCGGCAAACGCCCGTGGCGGTGAATGCTTCAGAGAATCTCGTTCGCTCGACGCGCTGGTGCGCGCAGGTGATGCGAATTCATGCGAAGAGTTTCTATTTCAGCACGCGGGTGTTGCCGCGCGCAAAACGCGAAGCGGTTGAGGCGCTCTATGGGCTCTTTCGCAGTGCCGACGATCTCGCCGACGAACCCGGGCCGACGCTCGAGGAGCGCCGCGCGGGATTTGCCGAGATACGAGCCTGCTTGCAGGAGATCGCGGCGGGAGCGCGTTCGGTGGGAGTGCGTTCGGCGGAAGCGCCGTGGAGCGCCGCGGTAGCGCGAGCTCTCGAACGCTTTCCGATCGCGATGGAGGACATCTTCGCACTGCTCGCAGGCTGCGAGAGCGATATCGACCCCCAGCCGATCTCGACCTACCCGGAGTTGGAGTCGTATGCGCGCGCGGTCGCCGGAACGGTCGGCCGCTGCTCGATGGCGATTCTCGGCGCGAGCGATGAGGATTCGCTCGCCCGCGGCGAACGATTGGGCATCGCGATGCAGTACACCAATATTCTGCGCGACGTCGCCGAAGACGAGCGTAACGGTCGCTGCTATTTGCCGCAACGGGAGACCGAACGTATCGGGCGGCGCGAAGTGATGCGCACGATCGCGCAACTCGCGCGTACCGATTATCGGCAGGCATGCGTGCTCGCCGCGCGGGTGCCGAACGACGGTTCGCGCTGGGCGCTCTTAGCAACCGCCGATATTTACGGGGGAATCGTCGATGAGGTCGAGCGCCGTGATTTCAATCCCGAGGCCGGGCGTGCGGTGGTGCGCACTCGCGAGAAGATCGCGCGTGCGATGCGGTGTTGGGCGAGCGCCTACATCGGCTTCGCGAGCATGAGGTAGATGATGGCGAAGAGCGCGAGCGTGATCGCCCAGCCGACGATGCTCCAGGCCAGAAAAGGGCGAGAGAGTGCGGCGTCGTCGCCCGCGCGGGCGCGGCGTTCCATGTGGAGTTCGAGCGGTACGAGTATGGTGAGCCACACGACCCCGCTACCGATCGCGATTCCGAGGGCGTCGCGTGTCCAGGCGGTTCCCCAGGGGGCTATTCCGAGCCGCGAGGCTAATGCGAGCCCGGTGGTGATGACCGCCGTTCCGAAAATCAGGGTAAAGATGATATCCGTGAAGAGAATCTCGCGAACGGCGAAACGCCGGAGCCGTTTGTCGCCCGATCGAAATGCGCGTGTCGCCCAGATACCGGTCACGACGAAGTTCCCAAGCCAGAGCACGCCCGCGGCGACGTGGAGGCTCTCGAGAATGCGCATACAGCGCGGTTCGGAGCGTTCGGCGTGAAGTCCGCCTTGGTCGTCGGCGCGGGTTTCGCCGGCTTAAGTGCGGCGCTTCACCTCGCGCGGGCCGGCATCGCGGTACGCGTCCTGGAAGCGGCCGATCGTCCGGGTGGGCGAGCCCAGGCCTGGAGCAGCGAGGGCTATCGTTTCGACCTTGGGCCGACGCTTGTCGTGATGACCGACGTCTTCGAAGAAGCGTTGGGTGCCGATCGCTTTGCCGCACTGGATTTGATGCGACTGGAACCAGGCTACGAGATACGGTGGCGCGACGGCGAGCGTTTCGCCATGCACTCCGATATCGCGTTGCTGCTTGCCGAGTTCGAGCGTCTCGAACCGGGCTCGAGCGCTCGGGCACTCGATTATTTCGCGCGCGTGCACGGGGCATATCGCGATGCGCGCCGGCAGGTGCTCGAACGCGACCATACGCTGCTCTCCTTTGCAGCGTTGCTCGCACATCCCGGTCGCATGCGCCCCTGGGTCGCCGGCTCGCTCCGGCGTTTCACCGAACGCTCTTTTCATCGGCCTCGCTTGGTCGAGGCGCTAACGTTTCAATCGCTCTATCTCGGCACTTCGCCCTTACGTGCCCCCGCGATGTATGCGCTGCTCCCGGTCGTCGAGGCGATCGACGGCATCTGGTTTGCGCCGGGTGGAATGGCGAGCATCGTCGATGCATTCGTGGAAGGCGCGCGCTCCCTTGGAGTCGAGTTTCATTACGGGCGGCGCGTCGATCGCATCGAACGCAGTACGAGCGGTTCGTGGCGTGCGCGCGCGGGTGGGGAGAGCTTCGAGGGCGATGCTGTCGTCATAGCGGCCGATCGCGAACCGGCACTAGCGCTGCTGGGAGCGCGCGCCACGCGCTCCCGGGCGATACGCTATGGCCACAGCGCGCTCTGTTATTACCTCGGCGTGCGTCGTCGCGTCGATCTCCCATACCATTCCATCTTTTTGCCCGACGATCCATGGCGCGCCTATCGGGCCCTCGACGCAGGTGCTTTGCCTGACGATCCGCTCCTCTATGTATACAACCCGGTCGCACGCGATGCGAGTGCGGCGCCCTCGGATGCAAGCGCATTGCTCGTACTCGCTCCGGTTCCGAACCTCACGGCGCTGCACGAACTCGATCTGAGCGCTTTTCGCACGCGGCTCTTCGAGCGTCTCGAAAGCGAGGTCGGTGAGATTCGCGAGTTTGTCGAAGTCGAACGCGTGCGCGGGCCCGCCGAATGGGCGAGCGAATTGGGGCTCATGCACGGCGCGGCGTTCGGCCCCGATCACGGGCTCGATCAGATGGGCCCCTTTCGGCCGCCGCTGCATGACAAGCGATTTCCGAATCTCGTTTTCGCAGGGAGTGGAACGCGGCCGGGCTCGGGCGTGCCGATGGTGGTGATCTCGGGGCGTCTCGCAGCGGAGCATCTTCTGCAGCGATGAGTTGGCAGCGCGCACACCGCGTCGCAGGCTTCGAACGCTTCTTCGGCATCTACCTTCATTGGCTGATCCGTCGGAGTTTCGCGCGCATTCTGGTGCGCGCCGAGGCGAGCTTCCCCGGCGGGGGATACGTTGCGGCGGCAAATCACCATTCCTGGTGGGACGGCTTTCTCGCCCTGACGATCCACCGCGCCTTCGCTCCCGAGCGCCCGTTCAATGTGATGATGGATGACGAGCAGCTGCGCCGTTTTCCATATTTTCGTTTGGGTGGTGCGTTCTCCGTCGACGCGCGCAGCGTTCGCGCTGCCTATTCGGCGATTGCCTATGCTGCATCGTGCGCGCGCACGGGCGCAGGGCTCTGGATTTTCCCTGACGGGCAGTTGCATCCGCCGCTCTGCGCGCCCTCGTTTAGCTCGGGGTTCGTACACGCCGCGCGCATGGCGGAGGCTCCGGTACTCCCGGTTGCAATGCGCTATCTTTTCCTCGGCGAGCAGCGCCCCGTTGCCATCGCTGCCCTCGGCGCCCCGATCGACCCGCATCCGCGTACGGCACGCGCGGCGGTGCAGGAGCGTGTGACGGAGTTGTTGGCCTCGCTCGACGAGGATCTGCGGAGAGGACGCCTCGACGGGCGGTACCGCGAGATTTTGCGCGGACGCGCGGGGATCGACGAGATCGTCGCTCGCCGTAGCGCCGCGCCGCGCCGCGCGCGATGATCGGCGAGCTTGGGTGGCTCTTCGGGCCGCTGATGGGAATCGGATCTATTGCAGCGCTGGTCGCTGCGCTGATGACGCTCTCCAATCGGCGTTTTTTTCGGCCTCTCCAGCCGGCGAGCGCGCCTGCGGGTTCGGTCGATCTCTTCATTCCGATGCGCGATGAAGCTGCGAACGTGCGCGACTGCGTGAGGAGTTTTTTACGGCAACCCGAGATTGCCAGGATCGTCGTCATCGACGACGCTTCGAGCGACGAAACCATGGCGCTCCTGAAGGAGATCGCGCACGAGGAGCCGCGCGTGCAGATGCTCTCGGTGCCCGCAGACGCCGCCACGCAGCGCTCGCCGAAGGCGCGCGCAATCGCCGCGGCGATTGCGGCGGCCCCGATCGAAGCGCCGTTCGTGCTCTTCGCCGACGCCGATGTACGTCCGCTCCCCGGGGCGCTCGGCGCGACACTCACCGCTCGTGCCGCCCTCGATGTCGGCGCAGTGACCGGCTTCCCGAAAGTTCGGGTCGCCGATTTCGGCGCCGCAGGCTGTGCGGCACTGCCGCGCATCCTGTTGCTTGAGGCTTTCCCAATGTGGGCGGCGCGGGGGAGCGACCCGCGTTTCGTAGCCGGAAACGGACAATGGTTTCTCGTCGAACGCGAAGCCTATACGCGTAGCGGCGGACATGGCGCGCTCGCCGACCTGGTTGAAGATATCGCGCTGGCCAAGGCGCTTAAACGCAGCGGCACGCGCGTTGCATGCGTCGATTTGAGCGATTGCGTCGTCGTGGAAGGATACCGCGGGCTTCGAGCGAGCCTCGACGGCTTCGGGCGCTCGTTGCTCGGGCAGGTCGGCATCCTCGGGAGCCTCGCTTACGCCGCGATCTACTTCTTGCGTGCCCTGCTGCCCATCGCTGCGCTCCTCGCCTGGCTCCACGCATTTTCCACGGGTTCGCTCCGAGACTTTGCAACGGCGTTGCTCCTCTCGCTCGCGGCCCTCGCGCCGCTGCTCTCGTATGCGCTCGCCGCTACGGCGGTGGAGCGGCCGCGGGGTATGCCGCAGCCGCCTGCCGCACCATTCGCCGTTGCGCTTGGTCTCTGGGCGGGGTGGATGGGGCTGCGCGGCGGCATTGCCTGGCGGGGGCGGAGGATGGGCCGGGCGAACCCCCGGCCGCTGTGACTCCTCCCCACCTGCAGATCGCGATCGACGGGCCCGCCGGCTCGGGCAAAACGACGGTCGCTCGCCGCCTTGCCGAACGGCTCTCGGCGCTGTACCTCGATACCGGTGCGATGTACCGCGCGCTTGCGGTGCTCTCGCTGCGGGAGCGGGTCGATGCCGATAACGAGCCTGCGCTCCTGCGATTGCTCGATGTGCGGCCGATCGACGTGCGGCTCGATCCGCAGGGGCCGATGGGTTTCGTGGTGCTTGCCGGCGGCGAGAGCCTCTCCGAGGGCGAGCTCCAAGCAAATGCCGCCAGCGTCGTCGTCTCGACGATTGCCGCACATCCGCGAATCCGCGAACGCATGGTCGCCAAACAGCGCGAGATCGCGCAGCTCGGCCCGGTGATTATGGCGGGGCGCGATATCGGTACGGTGGTGCTGCCCACGGCACAGGTGAAGGTCTTCCTTACCGCGAGCATCGCCGCGCGCGTGGAACGCCGACGCGAACAATTTGCCGCCTCGGGCACCGCGATCGACGCACATGCGCTGTTTTCGGAATTGGAGGAACGCGATCGACTCGACGAAACGCGAGTGAATTCACCGTTACAGATTGCACCCGATGCGCACGTCATCGATTCGAGCGAGCTCGCAGTAGAAGATGTCGTATCGAAAATCGCAGCTCTCGCAAAGGCCGTTGCGTGACGAAGTTCTATCGTTTCGGTCGCGGACTCTCTCGGCTCATGCTGTTGCCCTGGCGCGTCCGTGCGATCGGCGTCGAACGCGTTCCGCTTCAGGGGCCACTCATCGTCGCGGCGAATCATCTTTCCTATCTCGACCCTCCGGTCTTAGGGATATACCTTCCGCGCATGTTGCATTATATGGCGAAACGCGAACTTTTCGCAGTGCCCGGCCTCGGTGCGGCGATCGCTGCGGTCGGCGCGTTTCCGGTCGACCGCGGTGGTAATCCGATGGGCGCGATCCGACGCTCGGTCGAAGTTCTGCGCGAAGGGAAAGCGATCGCGATCTTCCCCGAAGGAACGCGGAATTTCGCCGGTGACGCGCCGATTCAAGCCGGCGTCTCACTGCTAGCCTCGCTCGCGCGCGCCCCGGTCGTGCCCGCCTGTATCGTCGGGAGCGACCGTGCGCGAAGTTTCGCCCGCATCACCGTCGTGTACGGCGATCCGCTGCGCGATGCATGCGCCGATGGGCTTTCGCGAGCGGATATCGAACCCTTCGCGCAACGCGTTATGGCGGCGATTCGCGCGCTTCGAGCCGAGGCGGCATGAACGCGGCGGGGATGGAGAGCGCACTCGCGGCGGTCGAGCGACGGCTCGCCGAGCGAATCGGGGAGCATCGCTCCTGCGAGCTTTTACGCGAGGCGATCGCCTATCATTTCGGCTTCGCTCCATTCGGCCCGGCACGGGTCGGCAAGCGGCTGCGCCCACAGATGCTGCTTCGCAGCGCGTTCTATCTGGGGGCGAGCGAAGCGGCGTGCCTCGATGCCGCGGTTGCCATCGAGACGCTCCATAATTATTCGCTCGTTCACGACGACATCGAAGATCGCGACGAACTCCGGCACGGCCGCGCGACGCTCTGGGCGCGATATGGCGTCGCGCAAGCGATCAACGCGGGCGACGCGATGTGTGCGATCAGTTTTCTCGCGCTCGCCCACCTCGAAGCCCACGTGGGGGCGGTCGGTGCCCTGACGGCCGTGCGAACGCTCCACGAGGCGCATCGGGCAATGTGCGATGGGCAGGCACGCGACCTCGCATTTGAATCGCGCGAAGAGGTAACGCTCGATGAATATCTCGAGATGATCGCCGGGAAGACGGCCGCCCTCTTCGGTGCCGCATGCGAGTTGGGAGCGATCTGCGCCGGCGCCGATGCACCCTCCTCGGAGCGCGCGCGCAAGTTCGGCCGCGCATACGGCATGGCGTTTCAGATACGTGACGATTTGCTCGGTATTTGGGGAGATGAGGGAAACACCGGCAAGCGCGCCGCGGGCGATCTTGCCCGGCGCAAATGGAGCTTCCCTATCGTATGGGCGCTCGCGCAGCCCGATTCTGCGGCGCGTCGCACCGTCGCCGCAATCTATGCAAGCGGCCGCAGCCTCGATAGCAACGAAGTAGCAGCGGTTCGCGATGCACTTGACGAACTCGCCGCTCGAGCCGCATGCGAGAGCGCCATCGCGCAACGCCTCGACACTCTGCAACGTTTCGGCGATGACGATCTCTATCGGTTCGCCGCCGATTCTCTTCGCTAGGAAAGGATCATCGACCGCGTGATTACCCGCACTCTATCCCTTCGCGATCGCATCGAGGCCATCGCCCGGCCGTTGCTCTTCGCAATCCTCGGGGTCGGCTTGCTGATCCGCCTGATATTCATCCGCGAGAATGGCTTCTCGAACGATATTGCGGCGTTCGCCTCCTGGGCGATCACGCTGGCGACCCATCCGCTCTCGCAGTTCTACGGCAGTGCCGGGTTCGCCGATTATCCGCCCGGATATTTCTATATCTTGCGCGCGATCGGGGTTTTGTGGACGCATCTCTTTGCCGCTCACGACGCGCACTATGCGACCCTCGACTTGCTCGTCAAGGTTCCCGGGATTCTCGCCGATCTTGCCATCGGCGGGTTGCTGTATGCCGTCGTAACGCGGCTGGGTGGGAAGAGCCTTGGGTTGCTCGCCGCAGCGCTCTACGTCCTCAACCCGGCGACGATCTTTATCTCGGCGATCTGGGGACAAGTCGATGCGGTCGCAGGTCTCTTTGCGCTCTTGGCAATCTACGCACTTCTTCGCAGCGGCGACGAAGAGAGCGGCACGATGCGCTGGTCGTTGCTGGCATGGACTGCGTTTTCATATTCTTTGCTGATTAAACCTCAAGCCGCGGTACTCGCGCCCCTCTTCATTGCGTTTGCATTCGTCGGTACGCGTTGGCGCGCCACGAGCCTGCGTGCGGCAGGTGCCGGCATACTCGCCGCCTTCGGCCTGGCATGGTTGGTCGCACTCCCGTTCCACCCGTCCTTCGATCCGTTCGCCGTGCTTGCATGGCTCTACGAACGCTATCAATTCGGCGCCGGTGTCTATCCGGTCAACTCTGCGAATGCAATGAACCTGTGGACCATCACCGCGCCATTCTGGCAATCGGACTCCGCGACGATCTTCGGGATACCTCAGGGCCTCTGGGGGATCGGGCTGGTTTCGGCCGCGACGCTCTTGGCAACCTGGCGCTATCTCCAGGAACGAAGCGAAGGGGCGCTCTTGGAGGCCTCGGCGATCGCGTTGCTCGCGTTCTACATGCTCGCAACGCGAATGCACGAACGTTATAGCTTTGACGGCGTGCTCTTCTGCATTGCGGCGATCGGCGTCGCGCGGCGATATATATGGGGTGCTATCGTGCTTTCGATCGTCCTCTTCGTGAACTTGAAGTACGCCTATGCATACTTGAATGTCGTCACGAACCATACATCCGGCGTCAATGCGATGAACCTCTGGCCGGCGGTAACGCATCCGCTCTCGCTCGTAGCAGTGCTTGCATTCTTTGTGCTCAGTTATGGATTTCTCTCGATCTCCGGCGAGAGCGAGCCCGGCAAACGTGGCGCCGACCCGACGGTAGAAGCGGTGAAAACGTGGTTCGCCCAAGGCGCACGCCGATGGTTCGCCCCGCGCAATGGGTTAGCCGCGCTCGCCTGGCCGTTGGATTACCTTATATCGGCGGCGTTGACCGTGGCGAGTTTCGTTCTGTCGTTCGTCAATTATTGGAAACCTGGCGAAAAGATCTTCGACGAAATATACTTCGCGCGCGCGGCCGAGGAGTATTTGCGGAACGTTCGGATCTACGAAGACACGCATCCGCCGCTGACGAAATTGCTCATCACTGCTTCGACGTGGCTCTTCGGTGGTCTGCCGCGCGGAGATAACGCGCACGGCTGGCGCTTTGTCGACGTTCTGTTCGGCGCGCTCGTCATTCCCATCGTCTATGCCTTCGCCCGGCGCGTCACGCGCTCGACGCTCTTCGCAACGATCGCGACGACGCTCTTTCTCTTTGACGGCATGCATTACGTTCAGTCGCGTATCGCAACGCCGGAAGGGATCGTGATCGTTTTCTCCGTCGCTGCCGTTTATGCGTTTTATCGATTCTGGATAGCTTCGCAGGTCAACGAGCGGCGACATGTCGATCTGCCGTGGTGGTCGTATCCTGCTGCAATTGCAGCATCGCTCGCCGTCGGTTCGGTTTTCGGTGTATTTTACGGAGTGGTCTTCACCAAGCTCAACCCGTCGGCCAATCCTACGGTGACCGTCATCGCCGAGATATTAATCGCACTCTATGTCGCCGTCGGGCTCTATCTCATCGCTCGCCTCATCGTGCTTCCGCACTACTTCGGCGACGGGCAGCGCGAACGGAGTTTCCCCGACGGATCGGTTGCCTATATTGGGCCCGCCGGGACGCGTGTCGAGACATTCGATGGTGGGCGCATCGAACCCGGAAAGAAAACGCCGGTCCGAGGCTCGCAAACCACGGTTCGAAACGGCAACCTCGTCGCCGAAATCGAGCCGGGCGTGGAGTTTGAATATCGCCGTGACGGAAGCGTGCATTACGCAACTCCCGACGGCGCGGTCCTCTATACCGAAAACCGTATAGAGAGCGATGCCGGGGAACGGGAGGATGGCCGAAGCGCGGGGCTCTGGCTAATCGCTTTTACCGTCGCGTTAGGCTGTCTCATCGCCAGTAAGTGGTACGGCGTCATGGGCTTCGGCGTGAGTTGGCTGGTGCTGATCGTGGTCGCCTCGCAGCGGTTCTGGAAAAACAAGATCGCGTTATGGGGCAATCCGCGTGGTTTTCGGCTCGATGTGGCGTTGCTCTCGATCGTCTTTATCAGTATGACGGTCTATATGTTGGCTTGGGTGCCCGATATCGCTCGTAACGCGAAATCGATCAACGAGATCCATAATTTCAATGACGTGGTATATCGCCAGTACACGATGTTTGAATATCACGATCATCTCAAAGCGACGCACCCCTACTCCTCGAAGTTTTGGGAATGGCCGCTCGACATGGTTCCGGTCGCATATTACTACAAGGATTTACGCAAAAATCCGGCCGATCCGAACGCCTGTTGCGTGCGCGAGATCACGTCGATGCCCAACCCATTCATCCTCTGGTTCGGATTACTGGCAATACCTATCGTTGGGGTCTTGGCTTGGCGAGAGCGACATAAGGGCTACGCGTTGTTGGTGCTCGACTACCTTCTGCAATGGTTGCCGTGGTCGCTCTCCCCGCGCATAGCCTTTGAATACCACTACTACGTGGATATCCCGCTCGTCTGCATCTGCAATGCCATCGTTCTCCAGAGGCTCTGGCAGTGGGGCGATCGGCAGGAAGAGAGCCAGAAGTTCGTCGCGCGCGGGTTGGTCGGTGCCTACGTCCTGCTCGTGATCGCCGGCTTTATCTATTTCTTCCCCATCCTCTCGGCAACTCCGATTACCTGGAACGCATGGCACCAGCGCATGTGGTTCTCGAAATGGATCATCGGGCCGGGGTAGCGGCCGGGGCGAGGGCGAACTCCTAGGGTATGTCCGGTCATAGCAAATGGCACAACATCCGTCTGCGCAAGGGAAAGGTCGATGCCCAGCGCGGGGCGCTCTTTACCAAGCTGAGCAAGGAGATCATCCTTGCCGTGCGTGGCGGTTCCCCCGACCCCGAGGCCAACTATCGGCTCAAAATGGCCGTTGAGAAGGCTCGCGCGAACAATATGCCGCGCGAGAATATCGCCCGCGCAATCGCGCGTGGCTCGGGCTCGGGGAACGAACGGGAGATCGAAGAGATTCGCTACGAGGGGCACGGTCCGCACGGGCTCGCCGTCATCGCCGATGCAGCGACCGATAATCGCAATCGCACCGCAGGCGAACTCCGCTTTCTCTTTCAGAAGCACAAAGGTGCGCTCGGCGAGACCGGTAGCGTCGGCTGGATGTTCGATCGTCTTGGCATCCTCGAGGTCGATGCGACCGGTTACGATGAAGACGCATTTCTTGAAAGAGCGTTGGTCGACGGGGTCATCGATATCGAATTCGGAGATCCCAGTGCCACCGTGTACTGCGAGATCGAGGCTTTGCGCGGCGTTCGCGAAGCGCTCGGTGCCGCCGGCTTCACCGTGCGCGATGCGTACCTCGGCGTGCGTGCGAAGAGCCCGATAGCGTTGGACGGGGAGCGTCTCGGCGAAGCGTTGGCGTTCTACGATGCCTTAGAGGAACATCCCGATATCGTCCGCGTCTTCATCAACCTCGACGCAAGCGAGGCCGCGTTGGAGGAATTGGCGGTAAGATGAAGCTCGCTCCCTCGCTACTCTCGGCAGATTTTACACGGATCGGCGAAGAGATCGCTGCGGTGGTCGATGCCGGAGCCGATTATCTGCATCTCGATGTTATGGACGGGCGCTTCGTGCCGAATATTACCTGGGGGCCGAAGATCATCGGCGATCTGCGCCGGCTGACGCAGGTACCGTTCGACGCGCACTTGATGATCGTCGAGCCGGAGCGCTACGTCGAAGCCTTTGTCGCCGCCGGTGCCGATATCATCACCTTCCATCTCGAAGCAACTCCGCATGCGCAGCGCCTGCTCGCGCATCTGCGTTCCCTCGGTGTGAAAGCGGGTATCGCGATCGACCCTCAGACGCCGGTCCGCGCTCTCGACGACATCGTCGAGGACTGCGACGTGATCCTCGTTATGAGCGTGAACCCCGGCTTCGGCGGGCAGCGCTTTTTAGAGCGCTCTCTGGTGAAGATTCGCGAAGCACGCGCGTTGGTCGCGCAACGAAACCCACGCTGCGAGATCGAAGTTGACGGCGGGATCAACGCGCAGACACTTCCCCGCGTTGCGGAGGCCAGTGCGGATATCGCGGTGATGGGATCGGCCATCTTCGAGGCCGCCGATCCTGCCGCGCAGTTGCGTTCGCTACGCGCGCTGCTCGCGACCTAGGATATGCGGGCTTCGGAAGATGCAACGATCGCGGCGATCCGCGAAGAGCTCGGCGAGGCCGCGAACTCGCGCATCGAATTGGGCATCGGCGATGACGCGGCGCTTTGGCAGCCCTCGCGTAGCGATCGAAGCGCGATCAGTACCGATGCGTTTCTCGACGGGGTACACTTCCGCGGCGACTGCACCCCACTCGATCGCGTCGGCGCGCGTGCGATCAACGCAAGCGTCAGCGACCTGGCGGCGATGGGCGCACGCCCACGCCTTGCCACCGTCGCACTCGGCATTCCGGGCGAGAGCACGCTTGAGGATATCCGTCTGCTCTACCGTGGTATCGGGCGTGCGGCTGCCGAACTCGGCATCGCGCTCGCAGGCGGGGATTGCACGGCCTCGCCGGTGCTCTCGCTGACGGTTACCGTGCTCGGCGAGGTGCGTGCATCGCACGCCAAACGCCGAGCGGGTGCGCGCATCGGCGACACGATCGCGGTCACCGGCCCGCTTGGAGCGAGCGCCGCGGGCCTACGAGCGCTCGACGAACCCGGGTTGCTCGACGAACCGCTGCGTCAGCGTGCTATCGATGCATACGAGATCGCTCGGGCGCGCGTTCCCGAAGGGCGCTGGCTCTCCGGCAGTGCGCACGTCCATGCGATGATGGATTGCTCCGATGGGCTGGGGCGCGACTGCGCGCGGATTGCAAAAGCCTCGGGAGTCGGCATTCTGCTCGAACGCATTCCGGTCGCCCCGGAGATGGCGGCCTTGGCCCGAGCGACCGGCGAGGATGCCGAGGGACTCGCGCTTGCCGCAGGCGAGGATTACGAATTGATCGTTGCGATCGGCAGTTCGGCGTTCGCTCACCTGCAAGCACGCTTTCGCAAACGCTTCGGGCGCGCGCTGACCGCCGTCGGTCGCTGCGATGCGCAGGCGGGAGTGCGCTGGTGGAGAAGCGGAATTGCGACGCCTGTCGATCGATATGGCTGGGATCACTTTGAGGTAGGGAGATACGATGAACGGTGACCGCGACGAGATTCTTTCGTACCCGCTCATTGGAAGCATCCAGAACAGCGTCGGCATGGGCTTTATCGGCAATCAAGCATTCACGGCGGTCGCCCACGGGCTCGGGCTTCGAGTCGTCCACGCAGAGTCGATGTTCGCCAGCGCTCATGGCGGGTTCTCGGGGCGAACGACGCACTATGCCGACCCGACCAACTTTCGGCGCGACGTTCGTTTTCTCGTCGAGCAAGAACCACGCGTCATTCTGGTCGGATTTCTGCCGAAGGCAATCTACGTGGACATCGTCGCGCAGGCGCTGCGCGACTACTCCGGCATCGTCGTGCTCGATCCGGTGATCGGCGACGGCAAGAAAGGGCTCTACGTCAGCGAGGAGACCGCGCGGGCGATTATCGAGCTGCTGCTTCCGGTCGCACAGATCATCACCCCCAATCGTTTCGAAGCCGATGTCCTTAGCGGGGGTTTTGGAGACTCGCTCACCGAGTTCGGATTTCTCAACGCGCTCTTCGATCTTGGCCCGAAGGGCATCGTCGTTACGTCGTACGAGCGCGATGCCGAGAAGCATCGGAGCCGGTTACTTTTTACGAACGGCTATAATTACGCGCGGATCGCGGCTCCGTACTATCCGGCATATCCGGCGCATGGAGCAGGCGACGTCTTTGCCGCGGCGATGGCTTGCTTTGTTGCCTTAGGTGCCTCGCCGTTCGCCGCTACCTTGCTGGCGACGACGCTCTCGGCGCGCGCCGTCGCCAATACCTCTCCGTACGGCGGCGCGACCGTCGATCCCGTGGCGGCGCTCGACAAATGGAACCCGAGCGGCTACCAACTCGACGACCAGCGCACGATGGGTTTTTGCGAACGCTCGAACGTCAAGAGCGAACTCATGAAAGCGACCGCGGTTGACGCACCGCGCCTGAAATTTGCTCCGCCGAAGCATAAAATTCTCTACGGATGAAGCCGGGCAGTATCCCGTTCGGGGAGCGCGCGAACGGTGCCGCGCTCGCTATCGATATTCTCGGTTATCGTTATCCCGATGTCGCCGAACCCGATGGGCTCGATTTGATCGAGGTCGCCGCTCGGCTCTATGCGCCCCCGGTCGAGAGCGTCTTCAACTGCTCCGTGCGCGTGCGCGAGCTCCAGAGCTTGCGTTCGTATCTCGACGGTATCTCCGGAGGAAACGGGCCAGGCGGGCTCGTTCAACTCGCCGAGGGACTCTTCGAACTCACCTTTGCGCCGAGTCGGCGCGGCCCCGTGCTCCTGGGCGTGATGCTGCGCGACGTGGAGCGAGCGCACGTCCGCGTCGAGTATCTCGTAACGCTCGAGCCGCACCATATCGGGCGCGCCGTCGCGGCGCTCGACGCGAGTTTACGGTAGGCCGCGCAACTTCAGCCAGCTATCGAGGGCCGCAACGAACGGCGCAAATGCGGTGCGGTGAAGGTTATGGTCGCCACCGGGAATGCGCGCCACCACGGTCTCGGGAGCTGGTGCGCGTTGGAGGCGGTCGTAGCAATCGCGAGGGATGATGCTTTCGCCGGCATCGGGAAGCGCGAGCAGCAACGGCAACGGGTAGGCGAGCGTGCGTTCGCAGAGATCCCAGGTACTCGCCGGATTGGCGTCGCGGAGTGCCGCGATCGGAGCGCCGCTCATCGTGGCGACCGCGTGCACTTTCCCTTCGATGTCGAGCGCGTGCCAGGAGGCATAGGCTTCGCGAATGTGGCGCTCGCGGGCTGCGCCATAGAGCGAGAACGGCACCGTGAGTTCGTCGAGGAAGTCGTCGTACCACTGCGATGGGAGTTGCACGAGCATCGGATCGATGGCGAGAACGTTGCGCGCTGCGATCTGCGGGGCAGATGCCAGTGCGACGGCGCCACCCCAGGAATGGCCGGCTAGCAGCTCGACCGGTTCTCCGATCGTTCGTGCGACGGCGGCCGCATCATCGGTACATTGTGCGAGCGTCATCGGGGCGATAGAGTTCGCAAAATCGCCATGCCCGCGTTGATCGTAGGCATAGATGCGATAGCGCGATGAAAGATGTTCGGCGAGTCGCCGCCAGGAACGGCGCGAACTGGTCATTCCGTGGATGCAAAGAATGACCGGGCCGCGCTCTCCCCAACATTCGAGCGTCGTTTCGCGCCCGTCGTCGAGCGCGACGTTATGCATCGTCGTCGGAGTGACGCGAGCGAAAGGTGAGCTCGGAGATCGCCGATTTGTCGAGCGCTCCGAGACCGATACGCTTCAAGCGTTCGTACTGTCGATGGGTCGCTTCAGCTATCGGAAGCCGCAACTGCGCCTTCCGAGCGAGCTCGAGGGCGATGCCCGAATCCTTCGCAGCATGCTCGGCGGAAAAATAGGTCTCGTGATCGCGTGCGAGCATATCGGGCCCGTCGGTCGCGCGGACGCGCGATTCGGCGCCGGTCTGCGCGAACACATCGAGCACGAGGTTGAGGTCGAGGCCGAGCGCATCGGCGAGCCCGAGCCCCTCGGCGAGCGCTGCGGTGTTGGCGTTCATCACCATGTTCACCAGCGCTTTGAGTTGCGCGGCGCGTCCGGCTTCGCCGACATAGAGGATCGCGGCGCCGATATCGCGCAGCAGCGGCTCGCAACGTTCGAACGTTTTACGCTCTCCGGCGACCATCAGATAGAGGCTCCCCTCGCGGGCCTGCGCGACCGAACTCGCCATGCACGCTTCGAGCGCCTCTGCTCCCATTGCATGCGCGCGCCGCTCCACCTCGATATGGGTTGCGGGAGCGACGGTAGCGCAGTTGACAAACGTGCGGCCACGCGCTCCCCAAAGCAGCGAGCCCTCGCTCTCGGCGAAGATATCGAGCATCGCGGCGTCGTCGCTGACGACGGTGAGGACACTCTCGCAGAGAGGAGTGAGTTCTGATGGGCGCGTGGCAACGGCGCAGCCCACCTGCCTTGCGAGGCGATGGGCGGCGTTCGCGTCGATATCGTAGACCGAGGCTATCGGGTAGAGGAGCTCGTGGAGGCGGAGCGCGATATTCGCGCCCATTCGCCCTGCCCCGACGATGCCGATGCGTGGCTTCGACACGCCCGGGGGAGCGGCGTTAGACCGCGCGGGTGACGCGCTTGGCGCGCAGGCAGCCGGTGCAGACGCGGGCGGTGCGGTGGGTGCCGCGGACGTCGATCTTGACGGCCTGGAGATTGGGCAACCAACGACGCTTGGTTTTATTCATGGCGTGGCTAACGTTGTTGCCGGACATCGGCCCTTTGCCACAGACTTCACAGCGCTTCGCCATTTGAGTCGGTTCCTTACAACGGTGGTGCGACGAAAGTCGCGGGAGGTAGCGGGCCGCAGTACGGCTCGCAAAAGCCTGAGCAGTTTACCACGCGAACGAGCGAACTTCAAGCGCCGCGCCACTCGCCCGCGGGGCACCAATCACCTTCGGGCTGCGTTCAACTGAGCATATCGTACTACGCTCGACTCTTGAAGGGAGTTTCTGTGAAAAAAGGGCGAATCGCGCTCCTTGTCGGCATCACTCTGAGCCTTACGCTCGTCGGATGCGCCGCCTCCAGCGCGCAGGCCGGAGCGACAAGCAGCGCTCCGGTCTATATCCACATGAACGGACGGAATGATTTCCTCGAGCCGATCGTTGCGGTCTCCCCCGGCGAGCCGGTGGTTTTCGTCAACGAGGACACGGGGATCCACACCGTTCTCGGATATCATCCCTCGACCGGGAAACTCGACCCGGCGATCGACGGCGATCTCGCGGGTACGCCCGGGGCCGGGCACCCGGTTGCCACCTATACCGTGAGATTGAAGAAGCCGGGCATCTACGCCTACTACTGCTCGGTTCACGCCGTGCTTTCAAAGACCTACGGAACCGCCGTGCAGCCCGCTCATCGTCCTGGCGTTCATGGGTATCCCGGCGCGATGGCGGGAGAGATCATCGTCACCACCGACCCGGCACTTATCGCCCAGAACCCGGCGAGCAGCGCCAAAAAGGTTCTCAACGGCTATTTCGGCGGATAAGCTGACCTAGAGTAGCGAGCCCGGCGAGCGGCCGGGACAGGATTCGACCGGGAGAGCCCAAAGGAGCGCGGCCATGGATGTGACCGCGCTCGATGGGCGCGCCTTTGCGAAGTTTATCGCCGCGGGCAGCTATTTCTTAAGAAAATACCGAGACGTACTCAACGATCTGAACGTCTTTCCCGTCCCCGACGGCGATACCGGAACGAACATGTTCCTGACGGTTCGCTCCGCGAGCCTCGCCGCCGCAAAATGTTCGACTGCCCCGCTCTCGGAGGTCGCAGCCGCCGCAGCGGAGGGGAGTTTGATGGGCGCCCGAGGGAACTCCGGCGTGATCGTCTCGCAGATGTTGCGCGGTTTCGCCCATCACGTTCGCCACCGACGGGAGATCGACACCTTCGTTTTCGCAACGGCGCTGCGTGAGAGCGTCGCCGCGGCACGGCAGGCGTTGCTTCGCCCCGTCGAAGGGACGATTCTCTCGGTCGCCGATGCAGCCGCCGAGGCGGCCTATCGGCTCGCCCTGCACGAGCGGGATTTCTATCGTCTGCTCACCGGCGTGGTGCGGGCGGCAAACGAGGCGCTCGACCGCACCCCCGACCAACTTGCCACTCTCAAAGAAGCGGGCGTCGTCGATGCCGGAGGAGCGGGCTTCGTCTATTTTCTCGAGGGGATATCGAGCTTTCGCCCCGACGTAAAAGTGCGGGCGACCGCCTTCCCTCGCAGACCGGCGAAGAAGAGCGCGTTTGCGAAAACGCAGAAGGTCGGCGAGAACAAGTTCTGCACCGAGTTTATCCTCGAAGGCGCGACCGCCGGGGTTCACGAGGTGCGTGCGACCTTGGAAAAGCTCGGTGAATCGCTGCTGGTTATCGGCGAGATGCCGAGGATCAAGGTGCACGTTCACACCGACTTTCCGCAGCGCGTCACCGAGAGCGTCGAGCGGTTCGGTACGGTGACGCATTTGAAGGTCGACGATATGGAACGCCAACACCACTTGCTCGTCGTTGATAGCGTCCCTCGCCTCCGCTCGATCGTTGCAGTTACGCCGGGTGAGGGTTTCGAGGTTATAGCGCGCGAGTTAGGAGCGGAGGTGACGGTGCCGGCTGCGGTCAATCCCAGCGTGCGCGACCTGCTGCTGGCAGTTACGAAGACGCTCTCGGAGGACGTGCTGCTCTTCGTGAACGATAAAAATGTCGCGATGGCCGCACGCGAAGCCGCGAATCGAAGCGAGAAACGTGTTGCCATCGTGCCGACCCTCAATATCGTCGCCGGGATCGCGGGGCTTTTTGCTCTGCGCTCGTTCGGCGACGGAGCGACTCCCTCCGTCGAGAAGATTCTTGCCGAGGCGATGCGAGTCCGCGCCGCGCAAATTTTTTTTGCCGGGAAGGACGCCGTGCACGGCGGCATACGTATTACACGAGGGAGCCCCGTCGCCGAGTTCAACGGTGAGTTGCTCGTCTCCGAGAGCGTCGCGCAGACGCTCCACGACGCAGTAAAGGCTATGGATGGCGAGCGCGGAGCACTTCTGACCCTTTACTATGGCGGAACACAACGAGAGCGCGATGCAAAGGTACTCGCCGATACGATGCGCGAAGCCTTCCCAAACCTTGATGTGGAGTATTATTACGGCGGAATGAGCAACGCAGAGTATTGGGTCGCGCTCGATGATTGAGCCGCGCATCGCCGTTGACGCGATGGGGGGAGACCGCGCGCCCGAAGAGGTGGTCGCCGGTGCCTTGCTCGCCGTCGAAGCCTTTGGGGCGAACGTCATTCTGGTCGGCGACGAAGCCCGCATTCGTCCGCTGCTTCACGCTCCAACGGGGGATCGCGTTGCCGTGGTGCACGCGCCCGAAGCGGTACCGATGGATCAGCATGCCTCCCAGGCCCTTCGGGGCGCCGATCGTACCTCGCTTGGACGGGCGATCGAGCTCGTTAAATCCGGTGAGGCCGAGGGGGTCGTCTCGGCGGGCAATAGCGGCGCATTCCTCGCGATCTCCTTGGTGAAGCTTCGCACGATCGAGGGAATCGCGCGCCCGGCGATCGCGACGGTGTGGCCGGCACTTCACGGCCCTTCGGTTCTGCTCGATTCGGGAGCGAACGTCGATTGTCGGCCGGAATGGCTCGTTCAGTTCGGCATTATGGGCAGCGCCTACGCGCGTGCCGCGTTAGGTATCGAGCGCCCGCGCGTCGGGATCCTCTCCGTCGGTGAAGAGCGCACGAAGGGGAACGCTGCGGTGCTCGAGGCATCGACGTTGCTCGATCGCGCGCCGGTGCACTTCATCGGCAACGTCGAGGGTAAGGATATGTTCCATAACGTTGCCGATGTCATCATCGCCGATGGATTCGTGGGAAACGTCGTCCTTAAGACCTGTGAGGGGATGATCGGCGATCTCGGTGCGATCGTAAAAAAGGAAGTTCTCGGTGGAGGGTTCGTGGCGAAAATCGGCGCCGCGTTGCTCTTGCCTCGTCTGCGAGGGTTGCGCAAACGATACGATTATGAAACCTACGGCGGAGCTCCGCTGCTTGGGCTCCGCGGGAACTGTATCGTCTCGCATGGCCGCGTTAGTCGAAACGGTATCAAACATGCGATTCGCTCGGCGATCGAAGAGGCGCGCGCCGATGTCGTTGGGAAGATCGGTCAACTCGTCGCCGGCGAAGCGGTGTCGAAAGTTTGATGCCGATTCATATCGTCACCGATAGTACCGCCGATATCGATCCGGCGCGTGCCGCCGAGCTCGGGGTAACAGTCGTTCCGCTCTTCGTCGTCTTCGGCAACGAATCGCTTCGCGATTATATCGATATCTCGCGCCCGCAGTTTTTCGAGCGGCTCGGCCACGATGCCGTGTTGCCGACAACCTCTCAGCCGAGTGCGGCGATGTTTCAAGAAGCTTTCGCCGAGGCGGCCGCTCGCGGAGAAGATATTCTCTGCATCTCGATATCCTCGGTCCTTTCGGGAACGATCAATGCGGCCCGCGCCGCTGCCGAGCGTATCGATGGCGTTCGCATCGAACTTTTCGATTCGCTCAACGCCGCCGGAGGGTTGCAATTTTTTGTCGAAGATGCGGCCCGCATGGCGGCCGCCGGCGCCTCGATGGAGGATATTCTCACGCATCTCGCCGCGATGCGAGAACGGACCCCGCTCTTTGCGACGCTTCCGGATCTCTCGCACGTTCAACGGACGGGGCGCATTGGGAGAGCGGCGGCGGTACTGGGTGGCTTAATGAAAATCGTTCCGATCCTCACGCTCGACGCAGGGGCGGTCGTCTCGCGCTCGCAGGTCCGCACCTTCAAACGAGCTCAGGAGGCGATGGTCGATCTCATCTGCGCTGGTGAGAACGACCACGTTCCGGCGCGCTTTCGCGTCATCCATACGCAGGCACTCGAACTTGCAATAAAGATTCGCGACCGAATTGTCGAACGTTGCAGCGGGCGCGAGATTGCGATCGATATCGTCGAAGCGGGCCCGGTGATCGCCGTCCATGCCGGGGCGGGAGCGATCGGCGTGGTCGCTACCGACGCATTCGTCGATCGATTCGCAACCTCGCACGAGTAAAGAGCGAGCTAGGAAAAGGAGATACCCATGGCCGTTACGGTGGTGACCGATAGTACCTGCGATCTGTCGCGAGAGATGGCGGCGAGATACGGTATCGTGCAGGTTCCCCTCTACGTCATCTGGGGCAGCGAGCGCTTCCGAGATGGGGTCGATATCACGATGGCGGAGTTCCACCGTCGCCTGATGAGTTCGAAGGAAAACCCGGTCACTGAAGAGCCGTCGAGCGATGAGTTCGCCGCCGTGTTTCAAAAGGAGCTCGATGCGGGGCGCGACGTTATCTGTCCGACGATCGGATCGAAGCTCTCGAAGACCTTCGCATCGGCGAGCGAGGCAGCGCAACGCTTCCCCGGCAAAGTAGAGGTCGTCGATACGGAGACGTTCTCGGGAGGGTTGGCGCTCCACGCGATGCTCGCGGCGGAGTTGGCGAAAGCCGGGGTTCCGTTACGGGAGATTGCCGCTCGGCTGCGTTCCAAACTCGCAACGCAGCGCGGCAATATGGTGCTGCCCGACGTTACCTTTCTGGGCCGGAGTGGTCGCCTCAATAAAGCCGTCGTCTCGCTCGCGCAGATGATGCGCTTAAGTCCGATCCTCCAGCTCAACCACGGTGTCGTAGAATCATCGACGCAGACGAATGATTTCGAGAAATCGCGTCGGCAATTAATCGGTATCGCTCTGCGCAGCCTCCCCGATACCTCGAAGATTCGATTTATGGTCGGCTCCGTCGATGCTCCGGAGCTCGCTGCCGAGTTCGAAAAAGAGATCCGGGAGAAATTAATCGGCGGTTGCGAGTCGCTCTTCGTCTATGCATGCGGCCCGGTAGTCGCTACGAACTCCGGCCCGCGAGCATGTGCCGTATTTTCGATGCCGATTGATTGACGAGGCGCTCGGCGGCGTCTACGTACACTTGCCGTTCTGCCCTTATATCTGCCCCTACTGCGATTTTGCGAAGTGGCCGCTGCGCCGCAGCGAAGCCGCACGGTATTTGGCGGCGCTCTACCGTGAGATCGCCGATTCCTCGCGGCGCCCGGCGGAGAATATTTTTCTCGGCGGCGGGACCCCAAACGCCTACGATGCCGCTTCGATCGTCGACCTCCTCGGACGACTGCAAGAGCGTTTCCCGGCCGCCGATTCGGCGTGCGAGCGAACGATCGAAGTCAACCCCGATGCGGTTCGCCCCGGCGACATGGAAGCATATGCGCGGGCTGGTATCAATCGCCTTTCGATCGGCGTGCAGTCGTTTCGCGAATCGGAATCGCGAGCGTTGGGCCGTCGTCACAGCAACGCCGATGTCGAGCGCTGCGTTCGCGATGCGCGCGCCGCTGGGATACGCTCGCTCTCCGTCGATCTCATCTTTGCTCTCCCCGGGCAGAGCGAGCGGGATTGGAGCGAGTCGCTCGACGCAGCGATAGCCCTGGGCGTCGATCACTGCTCGACCTACGGCCTCACTATCGAGGCGGGGACGCCGTTCAAACGGCTCTATGCGCGCGCTCCCGAACGATTTGCCGACGAGGAGCTCGAGGCGCGCCTCTATGAAATCGCGATGGATCGCTTGGGCGAGGCAGGTTTCGAGCATTACGAGATCAGTAATTTTGCGCGTCCGGGGCACCAAAGCCGGCACAACGCTAATTACTGGCGAAACGGAAGCTATCTCGGCCTCGGCGTCGGGGCCGCATCCTACCTCGGGGGCGAGCGCAGCATCGCGACCCGCAACTTGGCGACCTATCTGGAGGCGATCGAACGGGGGGAGCCCGTCCCTCGCGAGTGCGAACGGCTCGAGGGGCTAGCGCGTCTCGGGGAGGCGATGATGTTGGCTCTGCGCACCTCACAAGGGGTCGATGCCTCGGCCTTTAATCATCGATACGGCATCGATCCACTCTCCACGTACGCGTCCACCATTGCAGGCTTCATCGAGGCCGGAGTGTTGGAACGCAGCGACGAGCATCTCCGTTTAACGCGGCGTGGACGATTGCTCGCCAATACCGTCTGTGGGGCCTTTGTGACGATCGAGTGAAAACGACGACTCTCTCCTCGACGCTCCTGCGCGCGATCTTCGCAATGCTCTTCGCCGTCGCCGGCTTTCTGGTCGGACAGGAGGCCTATCTTCGTATTCTCACGTTCCACACGGCAGGTGCGGGCGTGCAGATACTTTTGGATATCGGCGCGTCGGTGGTCGGCGCACTCTTAGGAATCTTTCTTGCGCCCGTCGCGCAATCGCTCTTCGAAGAAGAAGCGCGCGCCGTCGAGCGCTCGGTCGAGCGACTCGCGCCCTCCGAACTCGTCGGCGGTGCTGCGGGGCTCATCGTCGGCTTGGTGATCGCGTATCTGACGAAAAGCATCTTCTTCGAGTTTGTCGGTGTCGCCGGTAAAACCGGAAGCCTCGTCGCAATCCTTCTCTACGTCGTCGTGGCGATGTTTATCGCCTATCTCGGCGCGCGTATCGGTGCGAAACTTCGCATCGTTCCGCTCCCGCCTTCGCTGGTTTCGGGACTCTCGCCGAAGGTTCTCGACACCTCGGTGATCGTCGACGGGAGAATCGTCGAGGCGATTAAGAGCGGATTTCTCGAGGGGCCATTCGTCCTTCCGCGCTTCGTTTTGCGCGAGCTTCAGCAGATCGCCGATTCGGCAGACGCGCTCAAACGCGCGCGCGGGCGCCGTGGTCTTGACGTTCTCGGTCGTTTGCAGGAAGTCGCGGGGTTGGAGGTTGTCGACCGCGATTACCCCGAACTCGCCCCGGGAAACGTCGACGCAAAGCTCGTTCGCTACGCGCGTGAATTCGGCGCAAAAATCGTCACCAACGATTACAACCTCCAGCGCGTTGCGCGCGTGGAGAACGTCATGACGCTCAACCTTCACGAATTAACCGCGGCGCTTAAACCCGTGGTTCTGCCGGGCGAAGAGATGCGCGTTCACGTGGTACGCGAAGGGAAGGAATCCCATCAGGGCGTCGGCTATCTCGACGACGGGACGATGGTGGTCGTCGAACGGGCACGCCGTCATCTCGGCGATTGGCTCGACGTCATCGTGACCAGCGTGTTGCAAACGGTCTCCGGACGCATGATCTTTGCGCGACCCAAAGGCGAGGAGAGCGAGGAGTGATGCGTTGGGCTGCGTTAGTGGTCGCCGCAGGCGAGGGCCGCCGATTCGGCGGCTTCAAACAACTCGTTGAGATCGCCGGGCGACCGATGCTTGCGTGGTCGCTCGCTGCATTCGCAGCGCTCCCGGCCCTTTCGACCGTTGTGGTGGTGACGGCGCCCGAGGCCGTTGACGACGTCGATCGTGTTGCGCGACCGATCCTCGGCGAGCGAATGTTGGCGGTCGTAGAGGGCGGAGCAACGCGCCAGCAGAGCGTGCGAAATGGGCTGCATGCGCTCGCCGGTCGTTGCGACGCCGTGGCGATCCACGACGGGGCGCGGCCGTGCGTGCGAGTCGAGGATATCGAAGCGGGGATGCGTGAGGTTGCGCCCGGGCATGCGGCGTTGCTCGCATCTCGCATCGTCGATACGCTGAAGGTCACCGAGGCCGATTCGTTGCTCGTTCGCACGACGTTGCCGCGAGAGAACGTCTGGGGAGCGCAGACGCCCCAGTTTGCCACCTACGACGATCTTCTCGTCGCTCACGATCGCGCCGCCATTTCCGGCGTCTCGACGACCGACGATATCGGGCTGCTGGAGGCGATAGGGGTGCGCTGTACGATTGTCCCGTCGTCGGCGGAAAATATGAAAGTCACCGAGCGGAACGATCGCGAAATCGCGGCGGCGATCCTTGCAGCGCGTGCCCTACGCACTGGGCCCGGCCGATGATGCGGGTCGGGCATGGCTTCGACGCTCACCGGCTCGTCGTCGGGCGTCGCTTGCTCTTGGGCGGCGTGGAAATTCCAAGCGATCGGGGTGCGCTCGGGCACTCCGATGCCGACGCGCTCGCTCACGCCGTCGCCGACGCACTGCTCGGATCGCTCGCACTCGGCGACCTTGGAGCGCATTTCCCCGATACCGACCCACGCTGGAAGGATGCCGATTCGCTCGAGTTGCTGGCGGCCTGCGTGGCGCTCGTCCACGCCCGGGGCTACCGGGTCGGCAATCTCGATGCGACCATCGTCGTAGAGCGTCCGCGTCTTGCGGCGTTCACTGATACGATGCGTTGCAACCTTGCCGCTCGATGCGGCGTCGATGCGAGTGCCGTGAGTGTGAAAGCCAAGAGTAGCGAGGGAATGGGATATACCGGAGACGGGACGGGGATCGCCGTCTATGCCGTCGCGACCGTCGAGTCAGTTGCGCCGTGAGCGCGAACGTCTTTGCGCTCGCTCGCCGCATGCAGGAGTGGGGGCTACTCGAGACGCCGCCTCCGGATGCCGCTTTACGCTGGATCGAGATGTTCCTCGAAGCTTACGGCGAGCGTGTTGCCGACCTCGAGCTCGCGCGTCCGCTCGTCCTCGCGTTGCGCGCCGAATCGTGCATCGTTCCGGCTTTGGAGTTGGAGCGCTTGCGTTCGCGTGAAGTGCTCTTCTATCTCGACGCGGTCGCTCAATACGTCGATGCGCAACCGGAGTTGCGCGGACTCCCACTCGCGCACGATCTTCCGGCGATCGGCGAGGAGTTCGGCATAACGGCAATCGACGCCGTGACGAGCGTTCGGATGGCGCTCACCGGCCTTCGCGACGACATACCGCTGGAACTCCTCTTTCCGCTCCTCGGACACGATCGTATCCTGATCCGCATCGGCGCGATCAACGCGCGGCTCTTGCATGGGCGCGGATTAGAACCGATCGCATTCGGTCCCGATGGCGCACCCTTCGAGCCGATTCATGGAAAGCGTCCTTCGTAATGGGATTGTTGAAAACGATCGCCGCCGATTTTCGCGCGCCATTGGAGCGCGACCCGGCGGTGCGTGGGCCGATCGACGTGCTGCTCTCCTATCCAGGCTTCCATGCACTCTTCGCGCATCGATTCATCCACGTGCTCCATCGTTGGGGTGTTCCACTCTTTCCGCGCTGGCTCGCCCACGTCGTGCGTTTTCTCACCGGTATCGAGATCCATCCCGGTGCGACGATCGGCAACGGCGTCTTTATCGACCACGGCATGGGCGTCGTGATCGGTGAGACCGCGGAGATCGGCGACGATTGCATGATCTATCAGGGGGTCACGCTCGGTGGTACGAGTCTCTCGCATGGTAAACGTCACCCAACCTTGGAGCGCAACGTCGTCGTCGGCGTCAACGCTGCGGTGCTGGGCTCGATTACCATCGGGGAAAATACGAAGATCGGCGGAGGCTCGGTCGTCGTCCGTGACGTTCCCGCCAATGCCGTTGTCGTCGGCGTTCCCGGGCGCGTCGTTTTCATAGACGGAGAGCCGGTGCGCGATGCGAACGAGCCGCCACGGGTGGTGATGCCCGACCCCGATGCCGTACAGATCGCGCAGTTGCAGACGCGCGTTGCCCAACTGGAGGGGCGTCTCCGGGCGCTCGAGCGCTCGCAAGGAACCGACGATGCCGCTGCAGCTCTATAATACGCGCACGCGACGGGTCGAGCCGTTTCAACCGCTCCACGAAGGGCGCGTTTCCATCTACGTCTGTGGGTTGACGCCATCGGCGCAGGCGCACCTCGGGCATGCGCGCTCCTTTCTGTTTTTCGATATTTTGCGGCGCTATCTCACCTATAAAGGATTTCAGGTAACCTACGTTCAGAATGTTACCGATATCGACGATCGGAGTATCGCCGCCGCGCACCGGCTCGGCGTTTCGTGGCGCGACATCGTCGCCGGCTACTATGCCGAGTTCAAGCGCTCGATGCAGCGCCTCGGCGTACGCGAACCCGATCGAGAGCCCTATGCCACGGAATATATCCCGCAAATCCGCGAGACGATCGCTGCTTTAATCGAGCGCGGCTATGCCTACGTTGCTAACGACGGCATCTATTACCGTGTCCGCAACTTCGAGCGCTACGGCGAGCTCTCCAACCGCAATATCTCCGAACTTGAAGCGGGCGCGCGGATCGAGATCGACGAGGCGAAAGAGGAGCCGCTCGATTTTGCGCTCTGGAAATTTGCCAAGCCCGGGGAGCCGCATTGGCCCTTCGAACCCTATGGCGACGGCCGCCCGGGCTGGCATATCGAATGTTCGGCGATGTCGCACGCGCTGCTCGATACCGAGGGCACGGGCTTCGACATTCATGGCGGGGGAGCCGACCTCATTTTTCCGCATCATGAGAATGAGATCGCGCAGAGCGAGCCGTTGATGGCTCGGCCGCCGATGGCCAGGTTTTGGATGCACGGTGGGTTATTGCTTTTCGATAATCGCAAGATGAGCAAATCGCTCGGCAATTTCGAGCCGCTCTGCGACGTCTTGGATCGCTACGATCCGCAGGCGATTCGACTCCTTTTCTTGAGGACCGGCTACGGTAAAGTGATGAATTTTACCGACGAGGCGATGGCCGGGGCAATTGCGACGCTCGAGCGCTTACGTCGCGATTATCGATCGCTCCACGCCGCAGCCGCCGGCTCCAATGGTGCTGCAGTTCCCGAGGGCACGTTGATGGCGCGGGTTGCTGCTGCCCTCGACGACGATATGAACACCGCAGCGGCGCTACGCGAGGTGCTCGCCGCGGCGGGTTCCACCGATGAAGGGGATGCTCCGCAACGCCTACGCGAGCTTCGTACTGCGTTAACGCTCTTGGGAATCGAGCCCGACGACCGTTGGCTCGCCCAACCTGAAGCGCTTCCGTTACCACGGGGGCTCGCGGCGGCGCTGCGCGGCGAAATCGGCGAGCCGTGGCTCGATGGAATCGATGATGCGCAAACGGCGCTTGAACGCGTCGTCGCCGAACGACTCAGCGCGCGCGCGAATAAAGATTGGTCGCGAAGCGATCGTTTGCGCGAGGCATTGTTCCGTTGCGGTATCGAGATCAAAGACGGTAAGGAGGGTTCGGCATGGAGCGTCGTCCGATAGCCGGAGGGCGGATGAAAACTCCGCTCGATTTCGACGATGTCGTCTACGGCATCCACGCAGTTGAAGAAGCGTTGGCGGCGGGCGAAGAGATTCTCGCACTCCATGTTGCTACCGACCGAGCACGCGACCCCGCGCTTCGCTCGCTGCTTGCTGCTGCCGAAGAACGTGGTTTGCGTGCACGTTTTGAAGGGCGTGATTTCTTCGCCCGCTTGCCCTACAAAGCGCATCAAGGCGTCATCGCCCGGAGCGCGCCGTTCCCCTATGCAGATCTCGAAGAGGTGCTCGTGCCGCGCGAAGGGGCTCCCCTACTCGTCGTGCTTCTCGACCATCTCACCGATCCGCATAACGTCGGCGCGATCGTCCGTACCGCAGCGTGTATCGGCGCAAATGGGGTCGTCCTCCCCGATCGTCGGAGTGCGGGCGTCAACGCGACGGTGAGAAAAGCCGCAGCCGGCGCGACGGCGCACGTTCCGATCGCGCAGGTGACCAATATCGCGCAGACGATCGCCGCATTCAAAAAACGCGGGCTCTGGATAGCCGGAGCGGATGCGGGGGAGAGCGCTCGGACGATGTACGAGGTGGATCTCAACCGGGATCTCGCGCTGGTCATTGGGGCAGAGGGCTCTGGGCTCGCGCCGCTTGTTGCCAGAAACTGCGACTTCCTGGTGAAGATCCCGATGCTCGCCGGGGTTGCCTCGCTCAATGCCTCGGTCGCCGCCGGGGTGCTGCTCTACGAGGCCCTGCGGCAGCGGCGAGGGGGCTCTTTCCCGCAACCCACGCGCTAGAAAATCGGGGGAATACGGCAAAAACGCTTGACGGTGGAGGGGAGCCCTTCTATACTCCGAGCCGTGCGACGCGCTCGACGGGCCCCGGCCCGCGTCATGCGTGCACGCGTCCCAGACGAGGCAGATACCACCCATGGCAATGACCCAGCCGGCCCCCACGGGGCTGGACTATCACGAACGCGGCGATGAAGAACTCGTTGCGACTGCGAAAAGCGGCGATAGCCTTGCGATGGAGTTCTTACTCAACAAATACAAGAACTTCGTGCGCATCAAGGCAAAGAGCTACTTTCTTATCGGCGCGGATCGTGAAGATATCATTCAAGAAGGCATGATCGGCCTGTATAAGGCCGTACGCGATTTTAAAGCGGATAAACTCTCGAGTTTTCGCGCGTTCGCCGAATTATGCATCACGCGTCAGATCATCACGGCGATCAAAACCGCAACGCGCCAGAAGCACATTCCGCTCAATCAATATATCTCGCTCAATAAACCGATCTATGACGAAGATAGCGAGCGGACATTGCTCGACGTCATGCCGGCGCAAAAATCGGGAGATCCCGAAGAACTCGTCGTGACGCAGGAAGTCTCCGACGACATCCGGCAGCGCATTCGCCAGAATCTCTCGGAGCTCGAATCGCAGGTGCTCGAGTCGTACCTCGAAGGCAAGAGTTATCAAGAGATGGCTCGCGACCTCGGTCGCCACGTGAAATCGATCGATAACGCGCTCCAGCGCGTCAAACGGAAGATCGAGAAGAACCTCGCGGAGTTCGAATTTAAGTAAGCTCCTGCCGGCGGAAGTGTGGGGCGGCTCGCTTCAATTCCGAGTTCATCGCTCGCCGATCCCACACTCCCACCTGCATCCGTCGTTCCCTCGATCCTCTATCCTAACAGCGCGACGATGCGTTCGTAGACGCGCTCGCGATCCTCGAGGGGATCGACGACGAAGACCTCGCTTTCGCGCCCGTCGCTCGGGGCGATGCAAACCGTAACCATCCCCTTCGCGCACACATCCATGCACGACGTGGATATCGCCCGTATCGGCCCCCACGCTCCGCGCTCCTTGAGCGCGGATTTTAGCCAGTCGCGGAGCGGGAGATCGCCGTGCCGCTTCGCGATCTCGGGCGTCTCTTCGGGGATGCGCTCTGCCGAGCAGCGCTCGCAGACGAGCGCGAGCCCGCCGGAGCGCCACTTGGGACGGACGGTTTGCATGGAGGATCTCCCGGCTAGGACAATGGAGCCGACGGTGGGACTCGAACCCACGATTGGCAGTTTACAAAACTGCTGCTGTAGCCGCTGAGCCACATCGGCGGAGAGCGCCAGCTTCCACGCCTCTCGCAGGCCCCCTCCGAGCGGAGCGGGGATGAAGCGAGAAGGCGAATTTTTGCCGGTAGTCGTTGCGAGGAGTCTTGGGGTTTGGTATCGTACCGTCCGGAGCCGTCGGGAGACGGTCGCGTGGGTAGGTGGTCGAGTGGTTAAAGGCACCGGACTGTAAATTCGGCGCGCGAAAGCGCTACGCTGGTTCGAATCCAGCCCTGCCCACCACGCGGGCGTTGCATAGTGGTAGTGCTTCTGCCTTCCAAGCAGACAGCGCGGGTTCGATTCCCGCCGCCCGCTCCAATAAAGCGATGCCGTTGTAGCTCAGTGGTAGAGCACGTCCTTGGTAAGGACGAGGTCATGGGTTCAATCCCCATCAACGGCTCCAGTTTAAGCCCGTAACCGCGGGCTTTTTAACTTTTCGAGCCGTCGATTGGCCCACATTTGGCCCACCAGCTCCATTTTGAGAGTCCCGATTCTGCTCTTGCGGCCGCTGGGCGGACATAAACGGACAAGAACGGACAAGAACGGACAGCGCGTGGTTTGTGCATCCAATCGGCGTTTTCGGTGCTCGGTGGCGCATCACATCGCCGGGCGGCGTTCCACATGCGGGGCAACCGCTGGCCCGCGACAACTATCCTGACCGGTCGGCGTCAACTATCCTGGCCGGTCGGAAGCGGCGTAGTGTTACACCGGCGCGCCATTCGTGCCCCCGTCTGAGCGCCCCCTCTTGTTGGCTCTTGCAGTGCCCCCAGAAGGGGGGTTGCGGCCTGGTCGCTCGTGGGCTGCCCGTTGCCGCCCGGAACGCTGCGCGCCATTTTGGCCGCCGCTAATCCCCACCGTCGACGCGCTGCGAAAGTTGCTCTAGCCGAACGATCTTCGGTCGAACGGCGCGGATTCCGAAGAGAGCGCGGGTCGGTTTTTTGCGCGGCGCACGCTGCGACCGGCTTTTAACGTCCTTGCTTGCTTCTGGGCCGCCACAAATCGGCGTTTGCGGGCGCACGCGCCAGAAGGTGCGCAGTTGCACCGGCGCCAACACGGCCACGCGTCTGGGGGGGGGCACGATCCGTGCGCATTCCCACCGGGGGAACCCGCATCGGTCGCTTCTTAATTAGCGGCGAGCGCGCCTCTTCGCTCCTTTCAGAAAGGGCTCTTCCTTCGTGAAACGTTCTCCTCTGGCGATGCCGATTGCATTGATTGCGTTGGCCTCGCTGCTTGCCGCATGCAGCTCCGGAACTACCGGGATGCTGCCGGCGAATCCTCAAACACAAAGTCTTGCGCAAACCCCGAACCGCGCTGCAGGCTCCGCCGTGAGCGCCGGATCGGGCGCCGCAGCGTCGGCGAGTGCTCCAAGGACCGGCACGCAAGCCACACCGGCCCCAACGAAGCAGACAACTCCGACTTCGACGCCTGGCATAGTCGGAGGCACCGGCTACCAGCGCCAATGCACCGTCGGGGGTGTAATTATTGCGTGCGTTCCCTCCAACCCCGCACTCGGAAGTCCCGGTGGTGGCGGCGGTGGCGGTGGCGGCGGCTGCAATCCATCCGGTTTTATAGCGACGCAGATGAATCCGCTTGATCGCGTTGGGCCCAACCCCTGCGGCGGCGGTGGTGGCGGTGGTTTCACACCGTGCTACACAAATGGGCAAGGTGGGACGCCGTGCGTCGCTATGCGGCAACCGACGAAGGGCGCGGTGTGCGACGGATCACCTACAGAAATAGGAGATCAGTACCCTGGAAACACCACAACATACGCAGACGAGATCGTTAATATTTTCCCCGTTTTCGCTAACAACCAAACCGGGAATGAAGATGTCGTAGCCTGGGAATACACCATGGGGGCAGGCAATATGTATATTCAGGGAAACCAAGCGTTCCAGGGCTTCTGGCAAAACCTTGCCGCAGGAGCATTCGGCCCGGCTGCCGCGTTCGAAAGTGGCGGCATATCTGGAATGAATAGCGACCAGGCCAGCCAGGTTAATTCCTATGCCGCTTCCCACCATGGATACGTCGGCACAACAGCGTGCTTCTCGAATAATCTTCCGCCGGCTCAGACGTAGATATTGTAGGGTTCGACTTAATGATAAATTATCAGGGTTCACCACCACCATCAACGATGTATAATGTCGGGAAGCCATTTGTATTGGCGCAGCAGTCTTCATGTCGGCGTATCCCAATGCAACGTCACGATCAATTCCCCGGAAATAATCCGTCGAAGGCTGCAGAAATCGCCGATGGTCTCATTGTCAGCCTCAATTCGGTAGTCGTCGGTTTCATATACATTCGAAACGATGGCACGGTGATTTACGAAGATGGATTTGTCCATGGTCCATCGGTTCCAAAGGGCCCACGAAAAAAAGTTTTTCAGGCACTTCGGGCTCTTCCTCCAAAGCCAGCTGGTGAAGGAGGGCTGATTACACTAAAGACCGATCCCATTCTGGCATTGCTTCGTGCGGGGTTCGGCCTAACTAGCTGCTACTGAAACCCGGCGGCTAAGAGGTAGATCCCAATAGGGTTATCAACTGTTGCCCACTTCCGTCCCGGATGTAGCCAAACGTACGTTCTTATGATACGATGAGCGTCGTGAAACTCTCCGAGTGGGCGCGTGGTAACGCTCGCGAGCTTTTGAACCCCTGCGCTCGCCAAAATTGAACCCCTCCGCAAGTTCGACGGGGCCTCCTTCGAACTGG
>JGI20133J14441_1000124_pt1 | contig 73832 bp, 33 predicted proteins | sample RS3BMetagenome_FD_14441 | JGI IMG/M metagenome (IMG submission 14441)
AAGTCGTGATATACATGGCATGGGGATTAGGTGCCTAATTATTTACTTACTCCCAATCTAAGGCACCTTTAAACCACTCATAAAGAAAACCGATAGTAAGAATAAACAAAAATGTACATATAACATAAAAACCTTGATTATTTAAATAACCTATGCAAACACTCCATGGATATAAAAAACTAACTTCTAAATCAAAAATGAGAAATAAAATAGCAACTAAGTAAAATCTAATATCAAAAGTGGTGCGTGCATCATCAAAAGGGTTAAAACCACATTCATACGCACTAATTTTTTCTGCATCGGCTTTTTGAACTGAAAATATATACGATAAAATAAAAACAATTGTTGCTAATAAAAAGGTTAAACAAATAAAGGTTAAGAGAATGCTATATTCTTTAAACATTAGGAAATCTTAGAATTTTACAATAAATTATATAGGGAACCAGTCCATCATAGTTAATACACAAGATGTGAATAATACCCAACCTAAACTGAGTGGTAAAAAGACTTTCCAACTTAAATATATAAGTTGATCATATCTATATCGAGGGAACGCTGCTCTTACCCATACGAATGCAAATAATAATAACGTAACTTTAATGCCAAACCAAATAGTACCAGGAATCCATTGTAAAATTATCATATTAAATGGTGGTAACCACCCGCCAAAAAATATAGTTGTTATAAAACTAGATATTAAAATTATATTTGTATATTCACCTAAAAAAAATAATGCAAATGTTATTGCAGAATATTCTACGTTATAACCGGCGACTAATTCAGCTTCAGCTTCTGGTAAATCAAATGGGGCACGATTTGTTTCCGCAAGACTGGAGATAAAAAATAATAAGAATAATGGAAATAATGGAATGATATACCAAATAGATTGTTGTGCTAATACAATTTCACTTAAATTTAATGAGCCTGCACATAATAATACATTAATAATAATAAAACCAATAGAAACTTCATAAGAAATTATTTGGGCTGCTGATCTTAATCCACCTAAAAATGCATATTTTGAATTACTTGACCATCCTGCTATGATAATACCATAAACAGCGAGAGATGAAATTGCCAGCAAGTATAAAAGACCCATAGATAAATCAGTTAGGACAAATCCTTCATCGAATGGAATAACAGCCCAACTTGCTAAAGATAGAAAAAAAGTAATAATTGGTGCTATAATATAAATAAAAATATTTGCACTATTAGGTAAAATTGTTTCTTTAACAAAAAGTTTTAAACCATCTGCTAAGGGTTGTAACAGGCCGAACATACCTACGACATTAGGTCCTTTACGTTTTTGTATTGCTCCTATGATTTTTCGTTCTGCTAATATTAAATAGGCAACACTCACAAGTAATGGTACAATAATAAGAATTCCTTTAATTAAATTAATAATAACGAAGTTTATTATCATGAAAAGATTATTTTTTAATTTATCGTTGAGATTATGTAAATACTATTTATGATAAGATTAGGGTTTAAACAAAAAAAAGTTAGAAGTAGTACAGAAAAACTTAGCACAAAAGCTTTTGATTTATCCATAGGCACATAAATTAACCATACGTTGCAATTATCAAAATATATTATTTTAATAATTCTAATATAATAAAAAGTTGCTAAACAACTTATAGTGATAGCAAAAATGACTAAACTATATAGGGAGCTTTTTAAACAAGTTAAAAATACTATTAATTTGGTAAAAAAACCCGCAATAGGAGGAATACCACTTATTGAAAAGAGAATAATCAATATAGAAAAAGCAATTATAGGGTGAGTTTTTGACAATATTGTAAATTCGCTTATGTAACGAATTTGGTGATTAAATTTATAGTTACGAAAATTTCTTAAACTTAAAAGTGATGCAAAAATCCCTAAGTTTATTAAAATATAAATCATCATGTAAAAAATTAAACTATAAAATCCATTATAATTTATACTGGAAACTGCTATCATTATAAAACCCACATGGTTGATTGAACTATAAGCTAAAAATCTTTTAAATTTTGTTTGTGCAAAAGCTATGAAAGTTCCTAAAAATAATGAAAAAAATGCACAAATTAAAGTTAGTTTTTGCCAAACATTAAATAATTCAAACAAACTTGTACCAAATAAGTTTATAAATAAAAAAAAAATAGTGATTTTTGTAAAAATTATAAATAAAGTTATAATACTTGTTAAAGTGCCCTCGTAAACATCTGGGCTCCACATATGGAAAGGTGCGGCGCTAAGTTTAAAAAAAAACGCAGTACTGATAAAAACCAGTCCTAATAGCAAGTCTGTAGGTATTTCTAAAATACTTTTTTCTTTCATTATGCTTTGAAAAAAAAGACTTAGATCTATAAAATTTGTAATTCCAATACAACCATAAATTAAAGCAATGCCGAATAATAATAATCCGGTTGAAAAAACACCTAAAATGAAGTATTTCAAACCTGCTTCTGTAGAAAATTCAGATGTTCGTCTAATTGTTGCTAAGACATAAAAAATTAAATTTAACATTTCCAATGATATATATATAGATAACAGATCAAAAGTAGAAATAATTAAAAATATGGATAATATTGATAATATAAACAACAAAAAAAATTCAAAAACATTTAATTTTTCTAAAGAAATATTTGATATAACTAAGAAAACATAACAAATACCTACAAGTAAAAAAATTGTTTTTATCCATTTTAAACTATTGTTGAAAAAAAAAAAAGATGGAAAATAAGTGCTTAAAAAATCAGGCGTATTAATTATAAGAAACAATATATATGTAAATGTTATTACAACAAGATATCCAAAATTTTTGGATAGAATAGGATACCCATAATATTTATTTGTAGAATAAAAAATTCCATAAATTAAAAGAATAAAAACTGTAAGAGTTAAATACAGTTCAGGTATAAATATATATATATCACTTATATTTATTATAATAACCATTATATGTATAATTCCATTTTTAAATAATATGAGTAAGTAATCTTAAAATTGTTATATGAATAGAATGTAAAAAAATATTTGGATATAAACCCATTATTAAAGTTAAAATAACTAAAGGTATTAATGCCATAAATTCCTTTTTGGAAATATCTTGTAGAAATTTAAAATAATTCTCTTTTAAATTTCCAAATATCAATCTATTGTAAAACCATAAACAATAAGAAGCACTTAAAATTATACCCGATGTGCTAAAAATTGTTGCTATGACGCTTGTCTGTATTAAACCAATTAAAATTATAAATTCACCAATAAAGTTACTAGTTCCAGGAAGTCCTATGTTAGCTAATGTAAAGAAAAATAACAAAACAGCAAATAATGGTATAAACGTTGTAAGACCACTATAATATTTCAAAATTCTTGTCTTATATCGATCGTAAAGTACACCTACACATAAAAATAGTGCACTCGAAACAAAACCATGTCCTAATATTAACAACAAACTTCCTTCTAAACCTTGTACATTAAAAGAGAAAATTCCCAATATTACATATCCTATATGTGCAATAGAACTGTAAGCAACAATTTTTTTCAAATCAACTTGTCTTAAAGTCGTCAAAGACGCATAAATAATAGCAATAATACTTAATGTATAAATAAGAGGTGAATAATAAAAACTTGCATAAGGAAATAAAGGTAAAGAAAAACGTAAAAACCCATAACCACCTAATTTCAATAAAATTCCTGCTAAAATAATTGACCCACTTGTTGGAGCTTCTGCATGAGCTTCTGGTAACCAAATGTGAAAGGGAATCATAGGAACTTTTACGGCAAAGCTTGCAAAAAAAGCTAACCACAATAATAATTGTTTCCTTTCATAAAAATCAACATTATATAGAAAATTAATATTTGTAGTGCCCGTCTCAAAGTAAATTAATAAAATTGCAATTAGTATTAATAATGATCCCAAAAGTGTATATAGAAAAAATTGATAAGATGCCCTAATTTTTCTTGTTCTGGAACCAAATATTCCAATAATTGTGAATATAGGAATAAGAACACCTTCAAAAAAAATATAGAAAAGTAAAAGATCTATTGTTGAGAAAGCATTTAATAATAGACTTTCTATCATGAAAAATAAGATTAAAAATTCTTTATTATATTCCTCATTTGCATTCCAATTTAATAAGAAACAAACAAAAATTAATAAACTTGTTAAAATTATAAAGAATAAAGAAATACCATCAACTCCTAAAAAATATTGAATTAACTCAAAATTAAGAATTTTTTTACTAATAACAAATTGAAAATAAAAATAAGATTCATCAAAAAGAATCCACAAGTAAATGGTTATCAAAAAAGTTAGTGAAGAAATTATAAGAGAAAAAAATCTTATTAAAACTAACTGATTTCTGGGAATGAATATGATAATAATACAACCTAATAATGGAAAATTATTAATCCAAATAAGTAAACTATCATGAAAGAAACTCCATAACATTATACTAAATAGTTTTTAAGTAATTTGAGTCTAAGTTGACTTGAACAACCACCCTCACGCTTATCAGGCGTGCGCTCTAACCGTTGAGCTATAGACTCAGCTCGTTATTTTATTAACTTTTTAATGAAAAAAGCTTAAAAATAGTGCTAAGAGGATCAACAACATACATTTTATATAATTAATTATAAAATATAGATTATTAAATTCAATAACTATTATTAATACTAGAAGACCAATTAATATTATAAATACATAATGGGCAATCTGTCCTGATTGTAAATTTCTAGATTGTTTGGACATATAGGGAATGATTTTTATTAATCCAAAAGGACCAAAATACTCGATAACTCCTTTATCAAAAATTTTTAACGAAACATAATAGCCAAAATTCAAAACAGAATTTGCAATTATGATTATAATCTTATCTAGATACCATTTTTTATTGAAAAAATAGAAAAAAGAATGCATATATCTTACAAAAGAAAAGGAAAATATAGCGTAATTATTTTGCATAATAATTATAATAAAAAAACCAATTATACTTGCAAAGAAAGGTATCCATTTAATAATAATTGGTAAGTTTTCTGCTTCGATAAAATATATATGATTATAATTAATCAAAATTGACGATCCCCAAAAGTTTGTACCTAAACCTACAAATATGTCTTTTAAAATGAATCCAAAACAAATACTTGCAAAAGCCAAAATTAATAAAGGTAAAGTTATCCAATTAGATGAATAATGTAACTTTATTAAACTAATTTTACTAAAATTAGGTTTTGTTATAAATGTTAATAGGATTAACCTAGTAGAATATATTGCTGTTAAACACGCTGAAACAATAGCTAAATAATAAACGAAATCATTTATAATAAAGTAACTTGTAAAAGATAATTCTAAAATTAAATCTTTTGAATAAAAACCCGTTAAAAAAGGTATTCCTATTAGTGAAAGAGAACCAATCATTATCATCAAATAAGCTATAGGTAAAATTCTTAACAACGAACCTATTCTTCTTATATCTTGTTCATTAAATAGACTATGAATAATATAACCAGCAGATAAAAATAATAGTGCTTTGAAAAAAGCGTGATTAACTAAGTGAAATATCGATGGTATATAATTAGAAATTCCACAAGCGAATATCATGTAACCTAATTGACTGCAAGTTGAATAAGCAATTACTTTTTTTAAATCGTTTTGAAAGATAGCTACAGAACCGGCAAATAAACTAGTAGATGCACCAATAACACTAATAAAGATCAATACATTACTAGAATATTCCAAAATAGGTGAACAACGAACAATTAAAAAAACCCCAGCAGTAACCATGGTAGCCGCATGAATTAGAGCTGATACAGGCGTTGGTCCTTCTATAGCATCAGGAAGCCATATATGCATGCCAATTTGTGCTGATTTGCCTATTGCACCTAAGAATAAAAATAAGCTGATCATATCTAAGTATGAAAACTTTATACCTAGACATTCTATATAATTACTCATGAAAGGAGTTATGGAAAAAACAATATCATAATTTAAAGATTTATACTTTAAAAAAATTAAAAAAATTGCTAAACTTAAGAAAAAATCTCCTACACGATTAATAATTATTGCTTTGATTGCAGATTTACTAGCCAACAGCCTAGTAAACCAGAAGTTAATTAATAAATACGATGCTAAACCAACACCCTCCCAGCCTAAAAATATTTGTAAAAAGTTATTAGCTGTAACTAAAATAGTTATGAAAAATGCAAAAATATTTAAATAAGCTATAAAACGAACTTGATGAGGATCCTCTCCTATATATTCGACAGAATATACATTTACCAATAAAGAGACAAAATTAATGGTTAGCAATATCACAGCGGTTAAGGGGTCAAAAAGAAATCCCCAAGGAATTTCTAATAAACCTGTACTTAACCATAAAGTGAAAAAAATGTTATTTGTATAATCTGCAATACATACTTCATAAAAAATTATTATTGAAAATAATAAAGAAATTGCAGTACAAAAACAAACAATAAAACAAGCACCTATTTTTCCTAAAAATCTTCCAAATAGCATACAGGTTAGAAATCCTAATAAAGGTGCAAAAACTGTTGTTAGATACATAGTTTTATAATAGTTTGATTTTATTTAATTTATTAAATATCTTTGAATTAAATTTTTATAAAGTTGCATAAAACTAGCGTAAGTAAAAAAGGTTTCTTTTAAATTTATTTTTTTAATAAAAATCTTATAGTAGTTACTTAAAATTTCATCGTAAAATTTGTTTTGAACAAGAATAATATTTTTTATTAAATTAATATAGTGCTGGTTTAATTTTATCGTATTTTTTAATTGTGTATTTTGTTCTTTATTTAATTTTTCTACATTTAGAATTAAATCCTTTATAAAATTCTCTCTTATTTTTAAAATACGAAAACTGCTAGGTAGAATTCTTTTAATTACAAAGCTATAAGCTACAATCATAATAAGTAAAAGCCAAAAAATTTGAGTAACAATAATAACACGATCTAATTGAGGCATATCTTTTTTACTTTTTTTTTAATGAAACTCTATTACGTCGTTTAGATAAATACAAACTAATAATGCAAAAACATAAGCTTGTAAAAAAGCAATTCCCATTTCTAAACCAATTAGTACGAATAAAATTAACAATGGAAATATATGTAATAGTGAAAGAAATCCACCCAAAGTTAACAATGTCCAAGCAAATCCAGCAATAATTTTTAATAAAGTATGCCCAGATGTTATATTTGCAAATAATCGAATAGCTAATGTGAAAACTTTTACAATGTAAGATACAAATTCAATTAAAACTAATAAAGGAAGAATTGCTAAAGGCGCGCCTTTTGGTAAAAAAATGGCAAAGAAATGAAAACCATGTTCCCTAATGCCAATAATATTAATTCCAATAAAGATCGCAAACGCTAATCCAAAAGTAAAACAGATGTGACTAGTAACAGTAAAACTATAAGGAATTAATCCTAATAAATTACACATTAATAATATTGTAAAAATTGTAAAAATTATAGGGAAATATCTTTCTCCCTTATGACCCAGGTTATCTAAAATTATTATTATGACAAAATCATAAGTTATTTCTATAACTAACTGCCATCTATTGGGCACTAAGAGCTTTCCTTTCAATGAAAATAAAGCAATAAACAAAAATGTAATTAAAATAATCAATAAAAATAGTGTAGCATTTGTGATTGATAAATTATACTTATAAATATTTAAAGGAATTAAAGTTGTAAATTCGAATTGTTCTAAAGGACTTAATATAATTCTTTTACTTAATAAACTCATGGGAATTTTTTGCTTTTTAAATATGATTTATTGAAAATTTTTTATACAACGAAATAAAGAAAAAATAATACTGACTAATAAGAATATTCCACCTAACCAAAACCAGGATATAAATGGCATAAATAAAATTCTACTATACCAACCATTTTCAAAATTTCCATCACCCAATAAGATGTATACATCACTCATTAAATTCGTGTAAATAATTGATTTTGTATTTATTAAACTTTGATATAAATAAAAACGTTTTTCAGAAAATAATACGTTCTGAATGTTTTCATAACACATAGGATTATGAAAATCTGTAATTAAGAAGTTTCCGTAAGTGGATAAATAATTAGTCGACCATATGTGATTTAAATCACGAAAAATTATGATAAAATTATCATTTAATAGCAATGTTTTACCAATAGAAAAATTTAAAATAAATTCTTCTCCATAAATTGTTATTAATAATAAACTTAACATTATGAAAAAAAAGTTAAAATGATAAACAATAAAGGAAAATTTTTGTTTTATAATTAAAATTAGAGTAAATAACAATAAATAAATAAAAAAATATAAGGCTAAAAAAATTTCAGGAAATCCACTAATTACGACTATTATGATAATGCCTAGAAAAATAAAAATTAATTTCCAAGAATTTATTAAAAATATAATTATTAATGTTAATAAAATTCCTATAAATAATAATAATATTTTATTGAAAAAACCGAAACTAAATAATAACGCATTATCATTATAACATTTAATTAAAAAAGGGAAATATAAAACAAATAATAAGTATAAGAAATATAAAATTACTAATAAAAATATATAATAAACAAAATTATAATGATTATTTAAGTCAAAAATACTAGTAAAATAAGTATATTTCTTTAAAAGTATAACTATTAGAATAAAAATGAATACCAAAAAGAAATACAAGAAAATTATTAAAAAATTTGGCGAATTGACAAAAGTATGTACTGATTGCAGCAAACCGGAACGAACTAGAATTATTCCAATAATAATAACAAAATAGATAGCCATTCCCAGAAATAAAGAATCTAAACGGATAATGCAAAACTTCAAGTTTAGCAACAAACTATGTAATAAAGCAAGGCTTAATAACCATGGTAATAGAGAAATAATCTCTACGGAATCCCAAAACCAGAAACCACCCCAACCTAATTCTGTATAGGCCCATCTACTTCCTAATAAAATACTAAAAGATGCAATAAACCAACCAATTAAATTTAAAAATCTTAAAATATAAAGCACATAAAATTTACATTTTATTATTAAAATGGTAAAAGAAATAGAAAAAATAATAGAGTACGAAGCATAACTTATATATATTAATGGTGGATGAATTAATATATTTATATCTTGTAATAAAAAATTTAGTTCATTACCTTCCAAAACAGTGAAATTGAAAAAAAAATCAAAGCGCAAAAATATTAGCAATAATGTTAGACTTAGAAAACTTATATTAAATAGAATAAAATAGACATTATAAAAAAAAGTTAGTTTAACAATCAGTGTTAATTTGTTAATAAAATAATTGATAAAAGTAAAATAAATAATGAATTGCAAGAAATATCCTAAGAATAATGATCCTTCATTATTGGACCATAAAGTTATTAATTTATAAAGACTTGGTTGGTTTACAGAAGATAATTCCACCACAAACAATATAGAAAAATCCGACAATAGTAATATTATACCAATTAACCAAATAATGATAATAATAATATTGTATATGTAATTAAAATAAAAATAATAATGATGTACTATTTCTAATAGGGTAGTAACTTTCTTGTATTTGTAAAATGAATCTAAAAAAAAAAAGTTACATGAATAAATAAAGATAAAAATTAATAAAAAATGCAATACGTAACCAAACATATTATCTACTTAAAGTCTTATTTTAATATAATTAATATATGCATGATACGAAACAACCAATTACTTTTTTATAATAAAAATATTAGTTTAAATAAACAGGAAATTTTATATATTAAAGGAGATAATGGAAGTGGTAAAACTACATTATTACAATTAATAATTAAAATATTGAATTTCTATGAGGGATTAATACATTGGAATATCCCCCATTCCAGAACTTTTTTTTTACCTAGCAATCCCTATTTAGACTTTGAAAACTTACTATTATTGCCCATAGTTTACAAACAAGATAAACGATTAAGATTTCTTATAAATTTTATAACAAAACTTTTTCGTAAAAATTCTGAGGAATTATCTATGGGAGAAAGAAGAATAAAACAATTAAGCTATCTGATTATATATGCTAACCCTATTTGGTTGTTAGATGAACCTGAGTCGAATCTAGATACAAAGAATAAACTAAAGTTGCAATTTTTAATAAAATTACACTTAAAAAACAAAGGTATGTTATTTGTAACAACTCATAGATTGATATTACAAAATTACACTATTTTGTTATAAAATATAAAGGAAATTTAAGATATGATTAAAATTTTCAAAAATAATTTTCTATTTGAGTTTTTAAAAGAGAATATTAAAGTTGAAAAAAAAGATTTTCATAATATATTAAAAGTTACTGTTTCCTATTTAATTTTAAATAGCATATTAATCTTTTATGAAAATAAATTTAATAACGAACAACTAGTCTTTTTCAATTTAATAAGTTTAATAATCCTAAGTTTAGAATTTTTTAAGATAGAGATCACGCAAAACAATGATTATGACATCTTCTTAGTTAAATTTTACAATATCCCCTTCATAACTGTATTTTTATTAAAACATTTCGTTATTTGGGTCAAATATGTAATCTTTTTAGGAGTTTTTAATATAATAAGTTTATATATCTTTTGTAACTTACAAATAAATTATACACAATATCTTAACATGTTTTTTATTCACTTTAATGTTATTTATGATTTCTCCGTCATTAATTTTACTATAAACCATTTTTTCAATAAAGAAAAAAATGAGAGTTTTTTATTATTATTAATATTATTACCTTCTTACATACCAGCAATAATTATTACTATAAAAAATTTAAATTTAAATATAGTACAAATAATTACAAAAAATGATTTAATAATCTCCTGTTTTTATAGTATTATTTTAAGCACTTCTTTGATTTTATTTTTAAAGTTATATTATGGATTATTTAAATTTAATTAAATTTTTAAAAAATATTAAATTAAATAAAGTTATTGCAAAACTTTTTTCGAAAATAATAAGCTCTGCTATTATTTTTTTATTTAAAGAGATTTTATCTTGTTTAAGACAAAACTTTATATAGTTATAAGAAATCTCATCATTTATAAATATTGAACTATTAATAACAAGATTATTATATTTACTTATATTTCTCTTTAATAATTTTCGTTGTTTAAATTTATATTTATAATAAGTTTTAGGATTTTTCATAAATTATAAACGACGCTTTTTTTTGGGACGACAACCATTATGGGGAATTTCTGTAACATCACCAATAATATCAACATTAATTTTATTTCTTTGTAACAAATTTATCAATGTTTCAGCTCCTTTTCCAATACCCTTAAAAAACACAGAAACTGTATGGATTTTTTTCTTTCTTATAAGATCTATCATTTTTAAAACAATTAAATTAATGGCAGAATTTGTTATTTTCTTGAACCCACTGAAACCTGTGCTTCCACCAGAAGCCCAGCCTAAAACATTACCATTTGAATCTGTTAATGATACAATAATATTGTTCAAGGAAAGATACACATGTATATTAGCTTTCATTTATTATAAAGATTTTTCATTTTTCATGAATAATTATGAACATAGGCTTACCTTTAGGTATGTTTTTAAAACAATAATAATCTTCGAAAAAAAAACCTTTTGATGTTGAAAAAATTAGACTAAAATATTTTTTTTTTATATTTTTAATATTAAATGTTTTTTTAAATAACTTTAATTGAAATTTGCAATTTGGGTTTAAATGAATTAAAATATTAGAATGATCAACAATAGATATTTTTATAATGAAGCCTTCATGTAATAGTAAATGTAATAGATCTAAAATAATAGGGGAGTAAGTAACTAAAAAACTAGGAACATTTTTTTTTTTTATTACATTAATGCGATTAATAAAACTATTTAGTATATAATTCATATTTACTTTTTCAATTTTGTATCAAGAGGAAAGGGACTCGAACCCTTATCTTTGGTTTTGGAGACCAAAACTTTGATTCCTTTAAGCTATCCTCTTAATTTACATATACTCGACATAATTACCAAATAGATTTTTTTATACCTATTAATTGATTTATTGCATTTTTTTGACGAAATATAATTCTAGAGATCTTATAAGCAGAAAAAACTGCTCGCGAGCGACCAGTAAAAACACATCGATTTCTAACTTTCATAAAATGCTGGAATGATGAACTTTGATTTAAATAATTTATTATAATTAATGTCACAATAGGAGGTATGGCTTTATGTTTAATTAAAGAATTTAAAATTTTATGTTCTAATTCTTTTTTGTAATAATTTTTTCGATAGATATTGTCAATTCTAACTTTAAATTTCATCGATCTTTTAAATACTTAATTTATAATAAGATATTAATAATTTATTATAAGAAGGATAAGGCAAAGAAAATACTAAAATTATTTTTGTTTTAAAATTTTTAAAGAAAAGATTATTATTATCGTTTAATAAGTAAAAAAATAAACAATTTGAATTATAAGAAATTTCTATAATATCATTATTTAACTTAATAAAATCTAACCAATTGTAAAGAATCGTTTTCCTTATTGTTATCTTTAAAGTCAATAAAGAATTATTATATGCGAAAGACTTATTTTTCAATTGTAAAAGTATACTAGAACCTAAATCTAATCGATAATTTAACAAATCTTGTGACATTGCATTATATATTAAATTATTTGATATAGCTTTGTCCGCATAGATAATACACTTAGAAAAAGCTGGTAATTGTAACTTATGAGATTTATTCAATTTTAAAACTAATTGATAACAGATGATAAAATCATAATAATATTTTAATCTACAAGAGTACATTTATATATTACTTTTTAATTTTCCCTTTATTTTTAATTATAAATTATATTTTGATAAAGATAAAACTTTTATAAATTTTTTAAATCGCAAAGCATAATGAATTGGTCCTCGAACTCGTGTAAACATTAAACTTTTTTTATTATCTAGAAGAACTACACCGTTGTCTATAAAGTTAGTCCATATATTATCAAAAGATCGGTTTTTTTTTTTTGTTCTTACAATAAGTGCATGGGAAATTATTCCTTTTTCTATTTTACTTCTTACACTATTATTAGATCTTGTATAGTCTTTAATTGTAACAATAATCGTAGATCCAACTTTAGCATATTTTGGACTATTCGATCCAAGAATACCAATACATTTGGCCAAAGTTGCGCCTGAATTATCGATTACTCTAAGATAAGTTCCTTTATAAATCATAGTTTTTATTTGTCATTTTTTTTTAAGATTCTAAATTGATATTAGAATTTAAAACAATTTTAATAGGTAAACGAATTGAAATTAATTTAAGCAATTTTCTAGCAATAGTAATAGATTCCAAATTAAATTCTAAGATAATTTGTCCTGAATCAATTTTAGCAACTCGCGTTTTTAAAGATCCTTTACCACCACCTATTCTTACTTCTGAACCTTTTGATGTAACAAAAAATGTAGGATGAACACGTAACCAAACTATGTTTTGTTTACCCATTCTTAGTTGGTTTGAACCATGATCTTTTAAAAATTTTATGCTTATACGTTTGACAGTTTCCAGTTGTGAAGCAGTAATGTAACCTGATTCTGTTGCTTTTAAAGAAAAGTTTCCATAATTTTCAATAAAAGAATTTTTTGCCTTCTTTTTAAGAGAAGGCAAAAAATTCTTTTTGAAAGTTCGTTTATTAACTGACATATTATTTATCAAATTCCTTTTATTTAATATAATTACAATAAATTAATTGTAAAATATCCAAACTTGGATTCCATAAACACCATATTTTGTTACAAAATCTCTAGTCGAATATAAAATCTCATGTTCTTTAGTTTGTAATGGGACGGTACCAATTTCAATAGATTCAACTGTTGATATTTGATTCTGTAAACCATGTAATCTTCCACGAATTATAATTTTTAAACCTCTCAACAGAACAATTTTTGTAGAGAAAAAGCGATCATAGGAGTTAATGCAATGACTACAATAATAATTTCCACTATACGTTTCACTCCTTGTACTAGAATGTAACGAATTAGACGAACGATACGAAGTGTTAGCTTGAAAATTCTTTGTTTCAATAAGTTTCTTTGTTGTTTCGAAATTTTTTGATCTAATAAAATTCTGCGTTTTCTTGTTAATTTGATATTCATTTTCTTGTGTTTTTTTTATAAAATTTTTAACTTGATTTAAAATAATTTTTAAATCATATTCTTTTTCCAATAAGAAGCATAACCAATTCGTAATAAAATTAGGGTGTTCTAATAAAGTGTGACGATAATAATAATTAATTTGTACAGATTTTTGAAAATATAATTGGCATAAATGATTAATAAGATCCCAATTAGTATTTTTATAACTATCTTTACATGGGTAACATGTTAAAGAAATTAATACTTTTAAAGCGTTACTTTTTAATGTGAGATCACCCAGAAATAAAAAATTTTTATAAAGAATTCTATTAAGATATTCAGAAATCTTCAAATTTTTAATTAAAAAATTTGAATAATTAATATTGTGAGTATACCAATCATTTTTCCAATCAAATAAATAACCCAATCTGTAATTTTCAGGACGAATTTTATGACTCATTTCATTATTTATAATAAACAGTTTTATTTACCCTTCCCCTGCCTCCCTCTATAAAGTTATTAAAAGTGATTAGAATTTACAAAAATTATTATAGTCTGGGATAAAAGGATTCGAACCTTTGGTCTTAGTGTCAAAAACTACTGCCTTACCTCTTGGCTATATCCCAAATTGTACACAAAACTGTGCTTGTAGCTCAATCGGATAGAGTATTAGACTACGAATCTAAAGGTTGGAAGTTCGAGCCTTCCCAAGCATAATATCCTAAAATAGGATGAAGTGGGATTCGAACCCACGGTATCTTATTGAAATACGCTAGTTTTCAAGACTAGTGCTTTAAACCGCTCAGCCATTCATCCATTTTTTATTCTCTAATTTAGCAAATATGTTTAACTTAATAAAATTTTCAAATCTTTTTAATGAATATTTATACCAATATCAGACCTATTAAACTATACTTAATAGAACTTAAATATCGTTTTTACTATTTTTTATTTGGTTTGTTAATCTGTTCATGTATCATTTTATATAAAATAAAGACAATTTTTTTTGTAATTTTAAGCAGTTTGCCAAAAAAAGAGTTAATTGCAACAGAAATATATGAAATTTTTTCAAACTATTTAATTATTATAACAAATTTTAGTTTATTATTTTGTTATCCTTTAATAATTTATCATTTATTTTCATTCTTTTGTAATGCATGGATAAAAAAAGAAAAGCAAGTTTTTTTACACTGGGTAAAAATTATAATCTATGTATTATTAAACAATTTAATTTTTACTTACAGTTTTTTTATCCCTATTTTATCATCGTTTTTTTATAATCTAGAACAACAAAATAATATCTTCATGATCCACTATGAAATGAAAATTAATAATTTTATTTATTGGTTTTTTAACAATTTATTAAGTTTCGTTAATGTGTATATTTTTCCATTAAGTCTTTTAGTATTTTCTGAAAAATACCGAACAATTAAGTTAGCTAAAAATTATAGAAGATATCTTCTATTATTAAATTTAATGCTAAGTTTTTTATTGTCATTTGATATAATTTCCCAACTAATTATTTTGCTGTTATTATGTATAAATTATGAGATTATGATAATAATTAATATTTTCGAAAAAATAAAAACTATTTCAATCTTTAATTTGTCCCTTTCGTCTAAAGGTCAGGACAGTGCTTTTTCGCAGCACAAATACGAGTTCGATTCTCGTAAGGGATAATTGCGGGATAGAGTAGAGGTTAACTCATCAGACTCATAATCTGAAAATCATAGGTTCAAATCCTATTCCCGCTAAAGTTATGTAAGATACTTAATGATTTATAAAAACGTTTTTAGCTTAATGGATAGAGCATCAACCTTCTAAGTTGAGTTGTGTAGGTTCAAATCCTACAAAACGTATTTTAAAATATTATTAAGTAGATTTTTACATAACTATGTAAATTTTTAAACCTTAAACCGATTTTTTATTGTTTAATAAACAATCAATAGAAAATCAGAAAGCTTGCAAACTTAATTTATGAATATTACTTTACAAAGTGCAAAAATAATTGGAGCAGGTTTAGCTACAATTGGTTTAGCAGGAGTTGGAGCAGGTGTTGGGATCGTTTTTGCCGCACTAGTTAATGCTTATGCTCGAAATCCTTCATTAAAACAACAATTATTTGGTTATACAATTTTAGGTTTTGCTTTAACAGAAGCAGTAGGTCTTTTTGCATTAATGATGGCATTTTTAATTTTATTTACTTAAATTCTAGTACGGATATAGATTTAATGGTAAATCATCTATCTTCCAAGTAGAAATTATGGGTTCGAATCCCATTATCCGTAAAAAATGAAAATGCTGACTCGCTTGGTGAAATTAGGTAAACACGACGGACTTAAAATCCGTTCCAAATATGGTTATCGGTTCAAGTCCGATAGCGAGTATTAAAATAAAATTATACTATATTTAATGAAAGCTCCATATAGGTTAAAAAAGTTAATAAAATACTTAAAATTCAATAAAATACACGGAGAAAAAAATTTAAAATTTAAACATTTTGAAAATTTTCCTTATTTAATTACAAAGAAAACGAGTGATCAAGAACTAAGAAATTTTTATAGAGTACAATCACAAGCAAAAAATTATATCTTTCATTATTCTAAAACTATCGATTCTAAGTTTTTCACACGTGTAGACATTATTTTGTTGTTTTCAAATTTTGCAACGAGCATCCAAGAGGTACATCAATGGATTAACCATAGATTAGTTTTTATTAATCATAAGAATGTTAAAAATTATAATCAACATATTTTTAATAACACAATTATTCAATTACATCCAAAATTGGCTAAGGTAATTTATAATAACTTAGTTTATAAATATAAGCAATTAAAAGTACTCACTAAAAAAAATAGAGCTCTTAATAGCTTATTCTATGTAAATTACTATATTTATGGCTCAACATTTTTACAATTAAATTATAAATTACTATCTTTGAAAGTTATTTATAAATAAATGGAGAGAATGGGATTTGAACCCACGATATACATAAATCTTATGTATATGATAGTTTAGCAAACTATTGCCTTAAACCACTCGGCCATCTCTCCAAACTAAGGCAATTAGCTCAGCGGTAGAGCATCTCGTTTACACCGAGGTTGTCAGCGGTTCAAATCCGTTATTGCCTAAATTAAAAAAATTACCAAGTTTTATAATGCCAACAATAAATCAATTGATCAAAAAAACTAGAAAAAAAAAAATAAAACGAAAAAGAGCTATAGCGTTGAATAAAAATCCACAAAAAAAAGCAATTTGTTTAAAAATTTATACAACGAGTCCTAAGAAACCAAATTCAGCAGAAAGGAAAGTAGCATTAGTAAAATTATCAAATGATCGACGTGTCATTGCTTATATCCCAGGGGAAAAACACAATTTACAAGAGCATGCTATAGTTCTTGTACGAGGGGGTCGTGTTAAAGATCTTCCAGGAGTTAAATTTCATTTAATTAGGGGTGCATTAGATTTAATAGGTGTCATTAATAGAAAAACAAGCAGGTCCAAATACGGAACAAAAAAGGGGATATAATTCAATTGATAGAATATATGTTTTGCACACATAAAGTTGTTGGTTTGAGTCCAACTATCTCCACAAAAAAATTTAAAATATGCATAATTTTAATATTTTTCTTACCATAAACTTATTGTTATTTATTGTTATTTTTATCTTTCATGAAAATTTCTTATTATATAGTTTAATTTGCTTAATTACACTAATACATATACAATTGAGCAAAAATAATATTTTAATAGATTATTTACACCAACCCAATCTAATTTTATTTATTCAATACTTATTAAGAATTTTAACAACTTATAATTTTTTATTAGTATATTTATTATTTTAATAATAAAAATCTTTTATGAGAGAGTAATTCAAAGGTAGAATATTAGTCTGTCACGCTAAACGGTGCGGGTTCAAGTCCCGTCTCTCTCGAGTTTATTTTTAATTTTTAGTGAAGAGAGCAGGATTCGAACCTGCGTAGATAAATATCAATAGATTTACAGTCTATCGCTTTTAACCACTCAGCCATCTCTTCAATTTTATATTGAATTAGATAGTTTGCATCTATTTAAAAAAGCTTCGTAACCAAAATAAAGAAATTTCTCTGATAGCTCAATTAGGTAGAGCAATTGACTGTTAATCAATGGGTTGCTAGTTCAAATCTAGCTCAGAGAGAAGGAAAGGGTAAAAATTATATACAAAAAAGAAGTTTGACAAAATTCATAGAAATTATCTTTATTGATGAGTTTGATCCTGGCTCAGAATGAACGCTAGTGGTTTGTTTTAAGACATGCAAGTCGAACGAATTATATAAAATAGTTCGTGGCGAACGGGTGAGTAACACATAAAAATTTTCCCAACTGTCCAGGTAAATCCTGGATAAATAAACATATTAAAGATTAATCGCAGTTGGATAAGTTTATGTAGGATTAGATAGTTGGTAAGATAAAAGATTACCAAGTCTATGATCCTTAGCTGGTCTGAGAGGATGGTCAGCCACACTGGGACTGAGATAAGGCCCAGACTCCTTCAGGAGGCAGCAGTCGAGAATATTAGGCAATGAGCGAAAGCTTGACCTAGCAAAACCACGTGTGTGAAGACGGCCTTTAGGTTGTAAAGCACTTTTGTTGGAGATAATGATGATAGTATCCAAAGAAAAAGTCCTGGCAAATTCCGTGCCAGCAGCCGCGGTAATACGGGAAGGGCAAGCGTTATTCGGAATTACTGGGTGTAAAGGGTGCGTAGATGGTTAAAAATAACTAAAATATAAAAAGTAATGCCCAACATTATTAAGCGTTTTAGTATTTTTTATCTTGAGTTTAAAAGACGATTATAGAATTTTAGGTGTAGCAGTAAAATGCGTAAATATCTAAAGGAATTCTCTCTGTGAAAACGTTAATCGAGTTTATAACTGACATTGAGGCACGAAAGCGTGGGGAGCAAAAAGGATTAGAGACCCTTGTAGTCCACGCCGTAAACGATGAATGTTAGGTCCTGGTTTTAGCATTAAAAATCAGGGTCGAAGTTAACGCGTTTAACATTCCACCTGGGAAGTACTATCGCAAGGTAGAAACTCAAAGGAATTGACGGGAACTTGCACAAGCGGTGGAGCACGTAACTTAATTCGATGTCACACGAAAAATCTTACCAATTCTTGTCATTTTGATTATAATTATCTTTTTTAGATAGTTTATTAAATCAAAACAGGTGCTGCATGGCTGTCGTCAGCCCGTGCTGTGAAGTGTTTGGTTCATTCCAATAAACGGGCGCAACTCTTATAACTTATTATTTTAAATTGATAAGTTAAACTGTTAACGATATGTTAAAGGAAGGTGAGAATGACGTCAAGTCCTCATGGCCCTTATGAATTGGGCTGTATACGTGCTACAATGGCTTATTACAAAAAATTTCTATTATGTGAATAATAGAAATTTTATAAAATAAGTCTCAGTTCGGATTATTCTTTGTAACAAGAATAAGAAAGTTGGAATCGCTAGTAATCGCAAATAAGAATGTTGCGGTGAATAAGTACCCAAGTTTTGTACACACTGCCCGTCACACTATGGAAATTAATCTTGTCGGAAGATAAAATAAATACTAAAGTTAACTTTAAAATAATTTGATTAAAATAATAATTTTTTAAAGTTAATTTTAGTATTTATTTTATTGATGACAGGATTAAGGACTGGAGTGAAGTCGTAACAAGGTAGCCGTAGGGGAACCTGTGGCTGGATTATTTGAAGTTTTTATTGTTGTAATAATTTTTGCCACTTTTCTTTTACTTAAGTATTTAACAAAACTATGATTCAACAAAATTATTATTTGATTTTGGGCATAATTATGTTTTTATTTGGTATTTTTGGAATTTTTTTAAATAGAAAAAATATCTTAGTTATATTAATATCTTTGGAGTTATTAATATTAGCAATTAACTTATTATTTATTACATTCTCTGTTTTTTTAGACGATATTGTTGGTCAAGTTTTTTGTTTAATAGTATTAACAGTAGCAGCTGCTGAATCAGCTATTGGTTTAGCAATTTTAGTAGTTTATTATAGAATCTGTGGAAACATTTCCGTTGAGTTAATTAATTTAATAAAAGGTTAAATTAAAAATGAATTTTTTTGTTTGGTTATTAAAACCTAGTAATGTAATTAAATACACAGATAATTTTATAAAGTATTTGGTAATTCTTTTGAATATCTTAATATTTTCGAATTTAATATACTTATATTTTTTAGGTTTTGTTGATTATAAACAAGGTTTTTATGCACAAATTATGTTCGTACATGTACCGGCTGCATGGATGGCTATTTTTGTCTATATTTTATTGGGTATTACCAGTTTTTTATTTTTAGTTTATAAGCATCCTTTATTGATTTATATAAATGATATTTTTGCTTTTCTATCTTTATTATTTGTTACATTAACCTTAATCACAGGTTCATTATGGGGAAAACCTACATGGGGAACTTGGTGGGTGTGGGATGCTAGACTTACTTCAGTTTTTGTAATATTTTTGTTATTATTGAGTATGTTAATTTTAAGATTTTTGATTGAAAACTTTTATGATAGTGCAAAATTAGTTTCTTTTTTAGGTTTAATAGGTATAATTAATATTCCTATTGTAAAGTTTTCTGTAGAATGGTGGAATACATTACACCAACCTTCTAGTATTACTCTATTTAAATCTCAAATTGATTATTCCTTATTAATTTCAATTTATGGTATGTTCTTATTTTTCTTCATTTTTTCACTACTTATTTTTTTTATATATTTAAAAGTAGTTATTTTAGAGTTAAAATATCAATCTTCTTAATTTTGTTTTCAAACATGAGTTTATAAGGGCATTCAATGGATAATTAGATATGAAAAGTTTAAAGGACGTTTTTTTGACGAAATTCAAAGGTAGGTAAAAACCTGTGAACTTTGAGTATCCTAGAGTATAAAAGTACACTCTTGTTGAGTTTGAAGAAACTTTGTGAATTGAACCATCTTAGTAACAAAAGGAAAAGAAATCAAACGAGATTTCGTAAGTAGTGGTGAGCGAAAGCGAAACTAGGCAAAACATTAAAATTTAATCGTATGAAACTGCCATAGAAGGTATAAGCCCTGTAATACGAAAAATTTTAATTTTGAAAGTAATATGGATTGCAATTTCTATATGAATTTGGGAATTCCACTTTCTAAGCCTAAATACTTTTCATAATCGATAGTGAATAAGTACCGTGAGGGAATATTGTAAAGACGGGTTAAAAACCCAAATTATGAACTAGAAATTGGATGCTTACAAACAGTTGTGGTATAGAATATATTACAACGTACCTTTTGTATAATGGACCAACAAGTGAAAAATTATAGCGAGTCTAATTTTTAAAAAGAAGGCTGAGAGAAATCAATTTTTATTAGTTATAATTTTTCGACCCGAAGCTAAGTGATCTAATCAAGAGCAGATTGAAGTTGCATGAACGATATGTAATGGAGGATCGAACCCTTATATGTGGCAAAATATTGGGATGACTTTTGATTAGGAGTGAAAGGCTAAACAAACTTAGCGATAGCTGGTTTTCTGCGAAATCTATTTTAGTAGAGTGTCTTTTAAGTTTTTCTCAGGTAGAGCTCTTAACAGAAAAGGGTGATTTTCAATCTTACTAATTCTGTTTAAACTTCGAATTGAGTTAAATTATTTTAAGGCAAACAAACATTGGGCGATAAGGTTCAATGTTGAGAGGGCAATAACCCAGACCTCATGCTAAGGTTCTTAAATAACATATAAAAATGGAAGGCAGTTAATATAGCACGATATGATAAGGTAGGCTTAGAAGCAGCCATCCATTGTAAAACGCGTTATAGCGTATCATTTTATATATTAATTCCAAAGATGAAGGGAAATAAATATGTTTACCGAAGCATAGGATTTATATATTTATATATATAAATGGTAGCAGAACGTTCTATTTAGATCATTTGTTTAAATTCGTGAGAATTTAAACGATTAGATTAGGAGTGAGAATGTTGGTATGAGTAGCGAAAATTTTGTTAAGAATCATGATCGTCGAAAATCCAAGGTTTTCTATGCAATTTTAACCACATAGAGTCAATCGGTTTTTAAAGTGCTACATGAAAATGTAACGTTGATAAAATTAATGTGAAAAATCTTTAATTATTTATAGGAAATGTTTAAAGACATGACAAAAGTTTGGTACTGATTATGAATAAATAGATTTTTTCTATTCAGTATTAAATTTTTTAAAAAATAACTATAAATTTAGTAACCGTACCTAAAACTGACACTAGTGGATTAGTTGAATAAACTTAGACGATTGGGGGAATCATATTGAAAGAACTCGGCAAATTTGCTCCGTAAGTTCGCGAGAAGGAGTGTCACATTTATTGTGATGGCACTAAAGAGGGAGTGGCGACTGTTTATTAAAAACACAAGACTTTGCAAATTCGTAAGAAGAAGTATAAGGTCTGACGTTTGCCAGGTGCTTGTCGGTTAATTTATAAGGTTAAAGCTTTATAATTAAACCCAAGTAAACGGCGGTCCTAACTATAAGGATCCTAAGGTAGCGTAACCCACTGACGTATAATTTACGTCCTGCATGAATAACGTAACGACTGCTCCACTGTTTCCAGTATGATCCCAGCGAAATTGAATTCTCCGTGAAGATGCGGAGTACCTGTAGTTAGACGGAAAGACCCCGTGATTCTTTACTATAATTTTACATTGATATCGCAAAAAATATGTATAGCATAGGTGGGAGTTTTATTCATTCTTGAATAAAACATAAGTGGAATACCACCCTTATTTTTTGAGGTATCTAACTTTTTTATAGAAGAAGGACATTGTAAAATTGGTAGTTTATTTGGGGCGAATACCTCCTAAAATGTAACGGAGGTGTACAAAGGTAAATAAGTATTCATCTTTGAATGAATACTTAAGTGCAATGGCTTAAATTTGCTTGATAAAATCACTTATAAGTGATTTTAGAACGAAAGTTGGTCATAGTGATCCGATAACACTTTGTGGAAAGGTTATCGCTTATCAGATAAAAGAAACTCCGGGGATAACAGCGTTATCGTTCCTGAGAGTCCTTATCGACGGAACGGTTTGCGACCTCGATGTCGGCTCATCATATCCTGGGGCTGCAGCAGGTCCCAAGGGTCCGGGTGTTCACCGGTTAAAATGGTACGTGAGCTGGGTTTAAAACGTCGTGAGACAGTTTGGTCCCTATCTGCTACAGGCGTCGAAAATTGAGGAAATTCATTTCTAGTACGAGAGGATTGAAATGAGTTAATCAATGGTGAACCAGTTGTTTTTAATCAAAGCATAGCTGGGTAGCTACATTAATATAATATAAACACTGAAAGCATATAAGTGTGAAAATTTTTCCAAGATGAATTTTCGAGAATATTCTGAAAGATTATCAGATAGATCGGTCTAAGGTTAATGTTTTGTAAGAAACAGGCCGATAGATACGAAGATTATCATATCTCATGTTTGAAAACGGAATACATTCCGTTTTCAAACATGATTATAAATTGATGAAGATGATAATGTTAATTTATAAAATATAAAAATTTTTATGAAGAATTATATTATTAGACCTATTGCACCTCATCTTACTATTTATAATGCACAATGGAATTCCGTATTTTCTATTTTTCATAGGATTAGTGGAGTTTTTATAATGGTATTTATTTTTTTCTCTACTTTTTTGTTGTTTTTCTTTAAATTTTATTCGTCTACTATAATGTGTGTAAGTTTTTTATGGTTATTTAATAAAGTTTATTGGATTTTTATTTCCATCATTTTTATTATTTTTATGTCATTTTTTTATCATTTATGCTCTGGCATTTATCATTTGCTTTTAGAATTAGGGTATTTTTACCATATGGTAAAAATTGAAAAGATGAGTAAATATAGTTTAAGCTTTTCAATTTTAATTTCTTTTTTTTATTTTTTTTTAATTAGGCTTTTGTTCATCAATTTATATTAAAAAATAGTTTAGATAAAAAATGAAAATTAAAAATTTTTTTTTAAATTTCAATAGAAAAAGTGTTCAGAATAATAACTCTTTGAATCATTTTGATCTTTCATACAGAGTTTTTAGAATTTATAGATGGAATCCTTCCATAATGAAGAAGCCCTGGATTAATAGTTATATTGTTTCTATGAATAATTGTGGTCCTATAGTTTTAGACGCACTGATTAAAATTAAAAACGAACAAGATAGTACTTTGACTTTTCGTCGTTCATGTAGAGAAGGTATTTGTGGAAGTTGTGCTATAAACATTAACGGTAAAAACACATTAGCTTGTTTGTATAAACTTTCGGACAGTAGCAGATTTATTCATATTTATCCTTTACCTCATATATACGTAATTAAAGATCTAGTGCCGGATTTAACAAATTTTTATACACAGCATAAATCAATTCAGCCTTGGTTGCAACCTAATAGGGACTATAGTTTGCAGAAAGAATTTATTCAATCAAAACAAGAGCGATCATATTTGGATGGCTTATACGAATGTATTTTGTGTGCTTGTTGTTCAGCTAGTTGTCCAAGTTATTGGTGGAATGGTGATCGTTATTTAGGTCCGGCAATTTTGTTGCAAGCATATAGATGGATTATAGATAGTCGTGACAGCGCAACAGAAAAACGTCTAGGCTATTTAAATGATTCATACAAAGTATATAGATGTCATACAATTATGAACTGTACTAAGACATGTCCAAAACATTTAAACCCAGGAAAAGCTATTGCAAATATTAAAATACTGTTAAAAGGCGAGAAACGAGAATCGAACTCGTGATCACAGATTCACAGTCTGTCGCTTTGACCAACTAAGCTATACTCGCCAACATTTTTTATTTTAGCAAAGAGCGAAAATAACTCAAAGGTAGAGTATAATCTTGCCAAGATTATGGTTGAGGGTTCAAATCCCTTTTTTCGCTAATATAAAATTTTGTTTTTTACAAATGAGTTCTGAATTAGTGTTATTTTATTGTCTTGCAAGTATAATTATTGTATCTTCTTATATAGTGATTAGTTTGAAAAATTCTGTTTTTTCTATTTTGTTCTTGGTTCTGATTTTTTTAAATGCAGCCGCGTTAATAATGATGTTGGAAACTGAATTTTTAGCAATATTATTTTTAATCGTTTATGTTGGTGCAATTGCCGTGTTATTTTTGTTTGTTATTATAATATTAAATGTAAAGTTATCAGAATTTTATTATTCTATAGGTCAATATATTTTAATAGGAAGTATTTTAGGAATTATTTTCTTAGTACAAACTTTCTTAATACTTGATACAAATATTGAATTTCATTTTTTAGATAATATTCATAATTTATATCCAGAATGGAATTTTGAGGTTTATTCTCAAAGTAATATTGAAGCTTTAGGTTCAAACTTATATACAAATTATATGTATGTATTTATTTTAGCTGCAATAATTTTATTAATTGCTATAATTGGTGCTATTGTTTTAACTATACATCAAAGAGGTTATGTAAAGAGACAAAATATTTTAAATCAGGTTTCACGTGATTTTAAAGATAGTGTTTATTATATTAATAAAATTGTTAAATAATAAAGATTCTACGGATATGATGAAACTGGAAAACATATCAGATTTAGGATCTGATGGGTATCAACCCTTGTGGGTTCAACTCCCACTGTCCGTAATATTTTTTTGTAGGCTTACTTTTTCGAAATAAAAATGAAAGAAAATGAGATATTTAAAACAACCAGTAGTTTCTACTATTAATAGTCATTTAATTGATTACCCAACACCCATTAATATTCATTATGCTTGGAATTTTGGTTTCTTAGCATTTGTTTGTTTAGCTATTCAAATTTTAACGGGAGTTTTTTTAGCCATGCATTATACGCCTCATGTGGATTTGGCATTTTATAGTGTAGAACATATTATACGTGATGTTAATTATGGTTGGTTATTGCGTTATGCACATTCGAATGCAGCTTCAATATTTTTTATTGTAGTTTATATTCATATTTTTCGTGGCCTATATTATGGTTCGTATTTGCCACCAAGACATTACACTTGGATTATTGGTGTGTTAATTTTATTTTTGATGATAGCAACTGCTTTTATTGGCTATGTGTTACCTTGGGGACAGATGAGTTTATGGGGTGCTACAGTCATTACGAATTTGGTTTCCGCAGTACCAATTGTTGGTAACTCGATTGTGACATGGTTATGGGGAGGTTATTCTGTTGATAATGCTACATTAAATAGATTTTTTAGTTTACATTATTTACTTCCATTTATAATTGCCGCTATAGCTTTTGTCCACATAATTGCTTTACATTATAAAGGATCAGGTAACCCTTTAGGAGTAGATTCGTCTGTGGATAAAGTTGTTATATATCCATACTTCATCATTAAAGATTTTTTTGGATTGGTTGTATTTTTATTAGTGTATTCACTATTTATTTATTTTTTTCCTAATGTATTGGGTCACCCTGATAATTATATTGAAGCTAATCCTATAGTAACGCCAACCCATATTGTGCCTGAATGGTATTTTTTACCTTTTTACGCCATTTTAAGAAGTATTCCACATAAATTAGGTGGTGTATTAGCTATGATTATATCAATTGGTATCTTATTTTTTTTACCTTGGATTTGCAGTAATGAGATTCGAAGTTCTATTTTTAGACCAATTTATCGCAAGTTATTTTGGTTATTATTAGCTGTATTGGTTATTTTAGGCTGGGTGGGTAGTAAACCTGTTGAAGAACCTTATGTCTTTGTTGGTCAGTTAGCTAGTCTTTTTTATTTTATGTATTTCCTTATTTTTATACCCTTTTTAGGTAAATTAGAAAAGTTTTTGTTAAATTTTAAAGGGATGTAAAATAGTTTGGATAGCTCAGCTAGGGTTAGAGCAGAGGACTGAAAATCCTCGTGTCAGAGGTTCAAATCCTCTTCCAAACATATAAAATTTTAAACTTTTGGGTGCATAGCTTAGTTGGCTAAAGCATCAGACTTTTAATCTGTAGATCTTGGGTTCGAATCCCAATGCACCTAAAATTATAGAATTAAAAAATGTTTTCATAATGAAAAGTGTTAACACAATTGTAATTTTTTTAATAACGTTTGGCTATGAAGTTATTTACAATGATGCACCAGTTTTATGGCAAACGGGTTTTCAAGACCCAGCAACACCAGTAATGGAGGGTATTATTAATTTACACCATGATTTCATATTTTTTTTTATTCTAATTTTTGTTTTTGTGTTATGGATATTGTTACGAGCTATTTATTTTTTTAATTCTCGTGTGAATAAAGTTGCTATAAATTATTCTCATGGTACATTAATTGAATTGATTTGGACAATAATTCCGATTATGATTTTAATGACAATAGCAGTTCCTAGTTTTGCACTACTGTATTCAATAGATGAAATTATTAATCCTGCTGTTACTGTTAAAGCAGTGGGACATCAATGGTATTGGAGTTATGAATATTCAGATTATATTGGAGAAAATGGTGAAATTATTAATTTTGATAGTTATATAATTCCAGAAGAAGATTTAGAGATTGGTCAATTTCGTTTGTTAGAAGTTGATAATCGAATAATTGTTCCTGTGAACACACATGTTCGTGTAATTGTAACAAGTGCTGATGTTATTCATAGTTGGGCTGTGCCATCTTTAGGAGTGAAATGTGATGGTATCCCCGGTCGTTTGAATCAAATTTCTCTATTTATTAAACGTGAAGGTGTTTATTATGGTCAATGTAGTGAATTGTGTGGTGTAAATCATGGATTTATACCAATTGTTGTGGAGGCAGTTCCTTTAGATAATTATATTGATTGGATTCAAAAAAAATTGTATGCATAAATAATAGCATATTCTATAAATGAAGAAATTTATACAAAATGAGTAATTTAAATTCTAATTTAGCTATTTATAATAGACATCCTTTTCATTTAGTTGATCCAAGTCCATGGCCTTTTATGGCATCTTTAAGTGTATTAGTATTTTTGTTCGGTTTGGTTTCATATCTTCATGGATTTAAAGTGGGTAATTTTTTATTCGTTTTTGGTTTATGTATATTAGTTTTGACATCAGTAGTTTGGTGGCGAGATGTAATTCGTGAATCAACATATGAGGGATGCCATACTGTGTTAGTTCAATTGGGTCTTCGTTACGGTATAGTTCTTTTTATTTTCTCGGAAGTAATGTTATTTATATCTTTCTTTTGGGCTTTCTTTCATAGTAGTCTATCCCCTGGAGTAGAATTGGGTATGATATGGCCTCCACAAGGAATTTCAATTTTTGATCCTTGGCAAGTTCCTTTCTTAAATACTATAATTTTATTGTTATCAGGTTGTACGGTAACATGGGCACATCATGCAATTATTCATGGTAACCGCAATCAAGGGATTTTAGCTTTAGTTTTTACAATCCTTTTAGCATTATTATTTACAGGTTTACAATTTTATGAGTATAAAATAGCACCTTTTTGTTTATCAGATGGTATTTATGGTTCGACATTTTTTATAACTACGGGTTTACATGGTTTACATGTTATTGTGGGAACATTATTTTTACTTGTTTGTTTAGTTCGTTTATATAACTACCAAATAACTGCGCAACATCATTTTGGTTTCGAAGCAGCTGCGTGGTATTGGCATTTTGTTGATGTTGTTTGGTTATTTTTATTTGTTTCCGTTTATTGGTGGGGCGGTATTTAGAAAAAATAGTAATTTTCATGATAAAATATTTAATTTTATTATTAACCTTTTTAACAGTCAATAAATTTCTAATTTTAAACGAGGAAAGTTTAGTTTTATTAAGTTTCTCCATTTTTGTTTTTTTATTAATAACAAAGATAGGTAGTCAGATTCGATCATATTTAGATGATAAAATTAATGAAGTTCATAAGAATTTGGAAAATTCTCTTGATTCTGTTAAAATACAAATTAGTTATGTGAATAAATCATGGAATTATTTACATGGTTCTGTATATTTAGTCGATAAATTTAAAAAGTATAGTCAATTACAAGTAAATAAAGTAGAGCAAACGTTACGATTGTTTTTGATATATAAACTTAAATCAGCTATTTTTTATAAAATTTCTAAATTTGAAAATTTAGAATCCGAAATATCGATGTTGATTAAACTTTTATTAGAAATTCAATTGGAAAATATATTGAAACAATTTTTGAATGTGAATAATAAAGTACTTAGTTCTTTTATTAATCATGAAAAAATTATGTTAGTTTAGATTATTAATTATTAATTCCCAATTTAAAAATGAATTTCAGTTATTATTTTATAAAAAAATGGCAATTATTCTGGTGGCGTTTAATTAGAAATCATATGCAGTATATGATTATGTTAAAAAATATATCTCTGAGTCAGGTAAATTTCTTTTACTTTCCTATTGATTTTTCTACTAAAAAATATATAGGATTTTATAGAGGTATTAATTACTGTAATGAACTGAGTTCCTATGTACCTCACATTTTAAGAAATTATAAATATCATAATATTTGTTTGATATTTTTGAGAAATGGGAAATTTGATAAACATTTAATCGAGGATAGTTTTATAGCGATACAAAATAAATATTATGTAATTTTACAATTAAAAGGAATTGGTAATCGGATCGAGTATTCAAAAGATAAAAATTATTTATTGTTTAAATTAAATCAAAGTAATTTATTACAATTACCCGCAAAATCTTCACTCTTTGAATTAACTTTACTTGATCATCAAACTTTGATAATTTCGGGTTCATCTAAGGAAAAAGTCCACAATATAGCGTCAAAAATTAGGACTTTAAAAACGATTGATTGTTATAAAGGAAAAGGTTTTAAATACTTTATAGAAATAGATAAATTGCGAAAAATTCAGAAATAGTACAATTGTTCTTAATGGCTAACACAATAAGGAAACATTCGAAACCTTTCCGAACTCGAAAATGAAACTTGTTGTTGTCCAGAAATACTACTTAGATGGGAATCCTGGGAACTATTAAGAAGTAAGTGTATATAATGTTTTTAATAGCGGACTAGTTCAGTGGCTAGAACAGCAGAATCATAATCTGCGTGTCGGGGGTTCGAGTCCCTCTTCCGCTAATACAAAACTATAAGCTAGGTAGCATAATAGGACAAAATGCAAAAGATTGCAAATCTTTGGATGATGGTTCAAGTCCATTCCTAGCTTTTCAAAAAAATTTTCAGGACGTAGCGCAGCTGGTAGCGCATCTGTTTTGGGTACAGAAGGTCGCGTGTTCAAATCACGCAGTCCTGAAAAAACTCTTATGGTGAAATCAGGTAAACACGGTAGTTTCAAAATCTATTACTTACTTTAAGTTTGTTGGTTCGAGTCCAACTAAGAGTATAAATACCTTATAGGTGTTAATTTTATTTCCATAAAAAGTTTGTTTATGAATGATGAATGCTTTAAAACGTTTTATTTTTAGATGGTTTTTTTCTACAAATCATAAGGATATTGGAACATTATATTTATTTTTTGGAGCTTTTTCCGGTTTATTAGCTGCTTCATTCTCTATTTTAATTAGAATGGAATTAGTTCAACCTGGTAATCAATTACTTATGGGCAATCATCAATTATATAATGTAATTATTACAGCTCATGGTTTATTAATGTTATTCTTTATGGTTATACCTGCGTTAATTGGAGGTTTCGGTAATTGGTTCGTCCCTATTATAATTGGTGCACCAGATATGGCATTTCCTCGATTAAATAATATTAGTTTTTGGTTGATGCCACCATCTCTAATTCTTTTGTTAACTTCTGCTTTTGTTGAAGTTGGAGCAGGCGTAGGTTGGACTATATATCCCCCTTTATCTTCAATCCAGGCTCATTCTGGCGCTGCTGTAGATTTAGCAATTTTTAGTTTACATGTATCAGGTATTTCTTCTATCTTGGGTGCTTCGAATTTTATTACAACAATTTTTAATATGAGAAATCCAGGTCAGAGTATGCATCGAATTCCACTATTTGTGTGGTCTATTTTAGTAACGGCATTTTTATTATTATTAACATTACCAGTTTTAGCGGGAGGTATTACCATGCTGTTAACTGATAGAAATTTTAATACTAGTTTTTATGATCCAGCAGGTGGTGGTGACCCAGTTTTATATCAACATTTATTTTGGTTTTTTGGTCATCCTGAAGTTTATATTTTAATTTTACCAGCATTTGGTATTATTAGTCAAGTTGTTGCCACATTTTCACGAAAACCTGTATTTGGTTATTTAGGAATGGTATATGCTTTGATTTCTATTGGTATTCTTGGATGTTTAGTATGGGCGCACCATATGTTTACGGTAGGTATGGACGTTGATACTCGTGCCTATTTTACGACAGCTTCTATAATTATTGCTGTTCCTACAGGAATTAAGGTATTTAGTTGGATTGCAACGATGTGGGAAGGTTCGATTCATTTACAGACACCTATGTTATTTGCAATTGGTTTCATTATTTTATTTACAGTTGGTGGTTTAACTGGTATTGTTTTAAGTAATTCGGGTTTAGATGTTGCTTTTCATGATACATATTATGTAGTTGCACATTTCCATTATGTTTTATCTATGGGTGCTTTATTTGGTATCTTTGCTGGTTTTTATTATTGGATTGGTAAAATTTCAGGAAAACAATATCCTGAGGTTTTAGGTCAAATTCATTTTTTGATTACCTTTTTAGGTGTTAATTTAACTTTCTTCCCAATGCATTTTCTAGGATTAGCTGGAATACCTCGTCGAATTCCTGATTATCCGGATGCTTATGCAGGTTGGAACCTGGTAGCTACTTTTGGATCTTATGTTACTTTATTTGGAACATTATTGTTTTTCTATATTGTGTATGTAACATTGACAGAAGGTCAAGTTTGTTTTGATAATCCTTGGAAATATTTGGACGATGAACAAACTCAATCAAATGGTTCTACTACTTTGGAGTGGCTAGTTCCGTCACCTCCTGCATATCATACATATGTGGAGATTCCAGTTATTAAGGAAACTGTTACCTAATGAAAATAAGGGGTTGTTGAATTAATTCAACAACCCCCATGCCATGTATATCACGACTTGTAAGTCGTGATATACATGGCATGGGGATTAGGTGCCTAATTATTTACTTACTCCCAATCTAAGGCACCTTTAAACCACTCATAAAGAAAACCGATAGTAAGAATAAACAAAAATGTACATATAACATAAAAACCTTGATTATTTAAATAACCTATGCAAACACTCCATGGATATAAAAAACTAACTTCTAAATCAAAAATGAGAAATAAAATAGCAACTAAGTAAAATCTAATATCAAAAGTGGTGCGTGCATCATCAAAAGGGTTAAAACCACATTCATACGCACTAATTTTTTCTGCATCGGCTTTTTGAACTGAAAATATATACGATAAAATAAAAACAATTGTTGCTAATAAAAAGGTTAAACAAATAAAGGTTAAGAGAATGCTATATTCTTTAAACATTAGGAAATCTTAGAATTTTACAATAAATTATATAGGGAACCAGTCCATCATAGTTAATACACAAGATGTGAATAATACCCAACCTAAACTGAGTGGTAAAAAGACTTTCCAACTTAAATATATAAGTTGATCATATCTATATCGAGGGAACGCTGCTCTTACCCATACGAATGCAAATAATAATAACGTAACTTTAATGCCAAACCAAATAGTACCAGGAATCCATTGTAAAATTATCATATTAAATGGTGGTAACCACCCGCCAAAAAATATAGTTGTTATAAAACTAGATATTAAAATTATATTTGTATATTCACCTAAAAAAAATAATGCAAATGTTATTGCAGAATATTCTACGTTATAACCGGCGACTAATTCAGCTTCAGCTTCTGGTAAATCAAATGGGGCACGATTTGTTTCCGCAAGACTGGAGATAAAAAATAATAAGAATAATGGAAATAATGGAATGATATACCAAATAGATTGTTGTGCTAATACAATTTCACTTAAATTTAATGAGCCTGCACATAATAATACATTAATAATAATAAAACCAATAGAAACTTCATAAGAAATTATTTGGGCTGCTGATCTTAATCCACCTAAAAATGCATATTTTGAATTACTTGACCATCCTGCTATGATAATACCATAAACAGCGAGAGATGAAATTGCCAGCAAGTATAAAAGACCCATAGATAAATCAGTTAGGACAAATCCTTCATCGAATGGAATAACAGCCCAACTTGCTAAAGATAGAAAAAAAGTAATAATTGGTGCTATAATATAAATAAAAATATTTGCACTATTAGGTAAAATTGTTTCTTTAACAAAAAGTTTTAAACCATCTGCTAAGGGTTGTAACAGGCCGAACATACCTACGACATTAGGTCCTTTACGTTTTTGTATTGCTCCTATGATTTTTCGTTCTGCTAATATTAAATAGGCAACACTCACAAGTAATGGTACAATAATAAGAATTCCTTTAATTAAATTAATAATAACGAAGTTTATTATCATGAAAAGATTATTTTTTAATTTATCGTTGAGATTATGTAAATACTATTTATGATAAGATTAGGGTTTAAACAAAAAAAAGTTAGAAGTAGTACAGAAAAACTTAGCACAAAAGCTTTTGATTTATCCATAGGCACATAAATTAACCATACGTTGCAATTATCAAAATATATTATTTTAATAATTCTAATATAATAAAAAGTTGCTAAACAACTTATAGTGATAGCAAAAATGACTAAACTATATAGGGAGCTTTTTAAACAAGTTAAAAATACTATTAATTTGGTAAAAAAACCCGCAATAGGAGGAATACCACTTATTGAAAAGAGAATAATCAATATAGAAAAAGCAATTATAGGGTGAGTTTTTGACAATATTGTAAATTCGCTTATGTAACGAATTTGGTGATTAAATTTATAGTTACGAAAATTTCTTAAACTTAAAAGTGATGCAAAAATCCCTAAGTTTATTAAAATATAAATCATCATGTAAAAAATTAAACTATAAAATCCATTATAATTTATACTGGAAACTGCTATCATTATAAAACCCACATGGTTGATTGAACTATAAGCTAAAAATCTTTTAAATTTTGTTTGTGCAAAAGCTATGAAAGTTCCTAAAAATAATGAAAAAAATGCACAAATTAAAGTTAGTTTTTGCCAAACATTAAATAATTCAAACAAACTTGTACCAAATAAGTTTATAAATAAAAAAAAAATAGTGATTTTTGTAAAAATTATAAATAAAGTTATAATACTTGTTAAAGTGCCCTCGTAAACATCTGGGCTCCACATATGGAAAGGTGCGGCGCTAAGTTTAAAAAAAAACGCAGTACTGATAAAAACCAGTCCTAATAGCAAGTCTGTAGGTATTTCTAAAATACTTTTTTCTTTCATTATGCTTTGAAAAAAAAGACTTAGATCTATAAAATTTGTAATTCCAATACAACCATAAATTAAAGCAATGCCGAATAATAATAATCCGGTTGAAAAAACACCTAAAATGAAGTATTTCAAACCTGCTTCTGTAGAAAATTCAGATGTTCGTCTAATTGTTGCTAAGACATAAAAAATTAAATTTAACATTTCCAATGATATATATATAGATAACAGATCAAAAGTAGAAATAATTAAAAATATGGATAATATTGATAATATAAACAACAAAAAAAATTCAAAAACATTTAATTTTTCTAAAGAAATATTTGATATAACTAAGAAAACATAACAAATACCTACAAGTAAAAAAATTGTTTTTATCCATTTTAAACTATTGTTGAAAAAAAAAAAAGATGGAAAATAAGTGCTTAAAAAATCAGGCGTATTAATTATAAGAAACAATATATATGTAAATGTTATTACAACAAGATATCCAAAATTTTTGGATAGAATAGGATACCCATAATATTTATTTGTAGAATAAAAAATTCCATAAATTAAAAGAATAAAAACTGTAAGAGTTAAATACAGTTCAGGTATAAATATATATATATCACTTATATTTATTATAATAACCATTATATGTATAATTCCATTTTTAAATAATATGAGTAAGTAATCTTAAAATTGTTATATGAATAGAATGTAAAAAAATATTTGGATATAAACCCATTATTAAAGTTAAAATAACTAAAGGTATTAATGCCATAAATTCCTTTTTGGAAATATCTTGTAGAAATTTAAAATAATTCTCTTTTAAATTTCCAAATATCAATCTATTGTAAAACCATAAACAATAAGAAGCACTTAAAATTATACCCGATGTGCTAAAAATTGTTGCTATGACGCTTGTCTGTATTAAACCAATTAAAATTATAAATTCACCAATAAAGTTACTAGTTCCAGGAAGTCCTATGTTAGCTAATGTAAAGAAAAATAACAAAACAGCAAATAATGGTATAAACGTTGTAAGACCACTATAATATTTCAAAATTCTTGTCTTATATCGATCGTAAAGTACACCTACACATAAAAATAGTGCACTCGAAACAAAACCATGTCCTAATATTAACAACAAACTTCCTTCTAAACCTTGTACATTAAAAGAGAAAATTCCCAATATTACATATCCTATATGTGCAATAGAACTGTAAGCAACAATTTTTTTCAAATCAACTTGTCTTAAAGTCGTCAAAGACGCATAAATAATAGCAATAATACTTAATGTATAAATAAGAGGTGAATAATAAAAACTTGCATAAGGAAATAAAGGTAAAGAAAAACGTAAAAACCCATAACCACCTAATTTCAATAAAATTCCTGCTAAAATAATTGACCCACTTGTTGGAGCTTCTGCATGAGCTTCTGGTAACCAAATGTGAAAGGGAATCATAGGAACTTTTACGGCAAAGCTTGCAAAAAAAGCTAACCACAATAATAATTGTTTCCTTTCATAAAAATCAACATTATATAGAAAATTAATATTTGTAGTGCCCGTCTCAAAGTAAATTAATAAAATTGCAATTAGTATTAATAATGATCCCAAAAGTGTATATAGAAAAAATTGATAAGATGCCCTAATTTTTCTTGTTCTGGAACCAAATATTCCAATAATTGTGAATATAGGAATAAGAACACCTTCAAAAAAAATATAGAAAAGTAAAAGATCTATTGTTGAGAAAGCATTTAATAATAGACTTTCTATCATGAAAAATAAGATTAAAAATTCTTTATTATATTCCTCATTTGCATTCCAATTTAATAAGAAACAAACAAAAATTAATAAACTTGTTAAAATTATAAAGAATAAAGAAATACCATCAACTCCTAAAAAATATTGAATTAACTCAAAATTAAGAATTTTTTTACTAATAACAAATTGAAAATAAAAATAAGATTCATCAAAAAGAATCCACAAGTAAATGGTTATCAAAAAAGTTAGTGAAGAAATTATAAGAGAAAAAAATCTTATTAAAACTAACTGATTTCTGGGAATGAATATGATAATAATACAACCTAATAATGGAAAATTATTAATCCAAATAAGTAAACTATCATGAAAGAAACTCCATAACATTATACTAAATAGTTTTTAAGTAATTTGAGTCTAAGTTGACTTGAACAACCACCCTCACGCTTATCAGGCGTGCGCTCTAACCGTTGAGCTATAGACTCAGCTCGTTATTTTATTAACTTTTTAATGAAAAAAGCTTAAAAATAGTGCTAAGAGGATCAACAACATACATTTTATATAATTAATTATAAAATATAGATTATTAAATTCAATAACTATTATTAATACTAGAAGACCAATTAATATTATAAATACATAATGGGCAATCTGTCCTGATTGTAAATTTCTAGATTGTTTGGACATATAGGGAATGATTTTTATTAATCCAAAAGGACCAAAATACTCGATAACTCCTTTATCAAAAATTTTTAACGAAACATAATAGCCAAAATTCAAAACAGAATTTGCAATTATGATTATAATCTTATCTAGATACCATTTTTTATTGAAAAAATAGAAAAAAGAATGCATATATCTTACAAAAGAAAAGGAAAATATAGCGTAATTATTTTGCATAATAATTATAATAAAAAAACCAATTATACTTGCAAAGAAAGGTATCCATTTAATAATAATTGGTAAGTTTTCTGCTTCGATAAAATATATATGATTATAATTAATCAAAATTGACGATCCCCAAAAGTTTGTACCTAAACCTACAAATATGTCTTTTAAAATGAATCCAAAACAAATACTTGCAAAAGCCAAAATTAATAAAGGTAAAGTTATCCAATTAGATGAATAATGTAACTTTATTAAACTAATTTTACTAAAATTAGGTTTTGTTATAAATGTTAATAGGATTAACCTAGTAGAATATATTGCTGTTAAACACGCTGAAACAATAGCTAAATAATAAACGAAATCATTTATAATAAAGTAACTTGTAAAAGATAATTCTAAAATTAAATCTTTTGAATAAAAACCCGTTAAAAAAGGTATTCCTATTAGTGAAAGAGAACCAATCATTATCATCAAATAAGCTATAGGTAAAATTCTTAACAACGAACCTATTCTTCTTATATCTTGTTCATTAAATAGACTATGAATAATATAACCAGCAGATAAAAATAATAGTGCTTTGAAAAAAGCGTGATTAACTAAGTGAAATATCGATGGTATATAATTAGAAATTCCACAAGCGAATATCATGTAACCTAATTGACTGCAAGTTGAATAAGCAATTACTTTTTTTAAATCGTTTTGAAAGATAGCTACAGAACCGGCAAATAAACTAGTAGATGCACCAATAACACTAATAAAGATCAATACATTACTAGAATATTCCAAAATAGGTGAACAACGAACAATTAAAAAAACCCCAGCAGTAACCATGGTAGCCGCATGAATTAGAGCTGATACAGGCGTTGGTCCTTCTATAGCATCAGGAAGCCATATATGCATGCCAATTTGTGCTGATTTGCCTATTGCACCTAAGAATAAAAATAAGCTGATCATATCTAAGTATGAAAACTTTATACCTAGACATTCTATATAATTACTCATGAAAGGAGTTATGGAAAAAACAATATCATAATTTAAAGATTTATACTTTAAAAAAATTAAAAAAATTGCTAAACTTAAGAAAAAATCTCCTACACGATTAATAATTATTGCTTTGATTGCAGATTTACTAGCCAACAGCCTAGTAAACCAGAAGTTAATTAATAAATACGATGCTAAACCAACACCCTCCCAGCCTAAAAATATTTGTAAAAAGTTATTAGCTGTAACTAAAATAGTTATGAAAAATGCAAAAATATTTAAATAAGCTATAAAACGAACTTGATGAGGATCCTCTCCTATATATTCGACAGAATATACATTTACCAATAAAGAGACAAAATTAATGGTTAGCAATATCACAGCGGTTAAGGGGTCAAAAAGAAATCCCCAAGGAATTTCTAATAAACCTGTACTTAACCATAAAGTGAAAAAAATGTTATTTGTATAATCTGCAATACATACTTCATAAAAAATTATTATTGAAAATAATAAAGAAATTGCAGTACAAAAACAAACAATAAAACAAGCACCTATTTTTCCTAAAAATCTTCCAAATAGCATACAGGTTAGAAATCCTAATAAAGGTGCAAAAACTGTTGTTAGATACATAGTTTTATAATAGTTTGATTTTATTTAATTTATTAAATATCTTTGAATTAAATTTTTATAAAGTTGCATAAAACTAGCGTAAGTAAAAAAGGTTTCTTTTAAATTTATTTTTTTAATAAAAATCTTATAGTAGTTACTTAAAATTTCATCGTAAAATTTGTTTTGAACAAGAATAATATTTTTTATTAAATTAATATAGTGCTGGTTTAATTTTATCGTATTTTTTAATTGTGTATTTTGTTCTTTATTTAATTTTTCTACATTTAGAATTAAATCCTTTATAAAATTCTCTCTTATTTTTAAAATACGAAAACTGCTAGGTAGAATTCTTTTAATTACAAAGCTATAAGCTACAATCATAATAAGTAAAAGCCAAAAAATTTGAGTAACAATAATAACACGATCTAATTGAGGCATATCTTTTTTACTTTTTTTTTAATGAAACTCTATTACGTCGTTTAGATAAATACAAACTAATAATGCAAAAACATAAGCTTGTAAAAAAGCAATTCCCATTTCTAAACCAATTAGTACGAATAAAATTAACAATGGAAATATATGTAATAGTGAAAGAAATCCACCCAAAGTTAACAATGTCCAAGCAAATCCAGCAATAATTTTTAATAAAGTATGCCCAGATGTTATATTTGCAAATAATCGAATAGCTAATGTGAAAACTTTTACAATGTAAGATACAAATTCAATTAAAACTAATAAAGGAAGAATTGCTAAAGGCGCGCCTTTTGGTAAAAAAATGGCAAAGAAATGAAAACCATGTTCCCTAATGCCAATAATATTAATTCCAATAAAGATCGCAAACGCTAATCCAAAAGTAAAACAGATGTGACTAGTAACAGTAAAACTATAAGGAATTAATCCTAATAAATTACACATTAATAATATTGTAAAAATTGTAAAAATTATAGGGAAATATCTTTCTCCCTTATGACCCAGGTTATCTAAAATTATTATTATGACAAAATCATAAGTTATTTCTATAACTAACTGCCATCTATTGGGCACTAAGAGCTTTCCTTTCAATGAAAATAAAGCAATAAACAAAAATGTAATTAAAATAATCAATAAAAATAGTGTAGCATTTGTGATTGATAAATTATACTTATAAATATTTAAAGGAATTAAAGTTGTAAATTCGAATTGTTCTAAAGGACTTAATATAATTCTTTTACTTAATAAACTCATGGGAATTTTTTGCTTTTTAAATATGATTTATTGAAAATTTTTTATACAACGAAATAAAGAAAAAATAATACTGACTAATAAGAATATTCCACCTAACCAAAACCAGGATATAAATGGCATAAATAAAATTCTACTATACCAACCATTTTCAAAATTTCCATCACCCAATAAGATGTATACATCACTCATTAAATTCGTGTAAATAATTGATTTTGTATTTATTAAACTTTGATATAAATAAAAACGTTTTTCAGAAAATAATACGTTCTGAATGTTTTCATAACACATAGGATTATGAAAATCTGTAATTAAGAAGTTTCCGTAAGTGGATAAATAATTAGTCGACCATATGTGATTTAAATCACGAAAAATTATGATAAAATTATCATTTAATAGCAATGTTTTACCAATAGAAAAATTTAAAATAAATTCTTCTCCATAAATTGTTATTAATAATAAACTTAACATTATGAAAAAAAAGTTAAAATGATAAACAATAAAGGAAAATTTTTGTTTTATAATTAAAATTAGAGTAAATAACAATAAATAAATAAAAAAATATAAGGCTAAAAAAATTTCAGGAAATCCACTAATTACGACTATTATGATAATGCCTAGAAAAATAAAAATTAATTTCCAAGAATTTATTAAAAATATAATTATTAATGTTAATAAAATTCCTATAAATAATAATAATATTTTATTGAAAAAACCGAAACTAAATAATAACGCATTATCATTATAACATTTAATTAAAAAAGGGAAATATAAAACAAATAATAAGTATAAGAAATATAAAATTACTAATAAAAATATATAATAAACAAAATTATAATGATTATTTAAGTCAAAAATACTAGTAAAATAAGTATATTTCTTTAAAAGTATAACTATTAGAATAAAAATGAATACCAAAAAGAAATACAAGAAAATTATTAAAAAATTTGGCGAATTGACAAAAGTATGTACTGATTGCAGCAAACCGGAACGAACTAGAATTATTCCAATAATAATAACAAAATAGATAGCCATTCCCAGAAATAAAGAATCTAAACGGATAATGCAAAACTTCAAGTTTAGCAACAAACTATGTAATAAAGCAAGGCTTAATAACCATGGTAATAGAGAAATAATCTCTACGGAATCCCAAAACCAGAAACCACCCCAACCTAATTCTGTATAGGCCCATCTACTTCCTAATAAAATACTAAAAGATGCAATAAACCAACCAATTAAATTTAAAAATCTTAAAATATAAAGCACATAAAATTTACATTTTATTATTAAAATGGTAAAAGAAATAGAAAAAATAATAGAGTACGAAGCATAACTTATATATATTAATGGTGGATGAATTAATATATTTATATCTTGTAATAAAAAATTTAGTTCATTACCTTCCAAAACAGTGAAATTGAAAAAAAAATCAAAGCGCAAAAATATTAGCAATAATGTTAGACTTAGAAAACTTATATTAAATAGAATAAAATAGACATTATAAAAAAAAGTTAGTTTAACAATCAGTGTTAATTTGTTAATAAAATAATTGATAAAAGTAAAATAAATAATGAATTGCAAGAAATATCCTAAGAATAATGATCCTTCATTATTGGACCATAAAGTTATTAATTTATAAAGACTTGGTTGGTTTACAGAAGATAATTCCACCACAAACAATATAGAAAAATCCGACAATAGTAATATTATACCAATTAACCAAATAATGATAATAATAATATTGTATATGTAATTAAAATAAAAATAATAATGATGTACTATTTCTAATAGGGTAGTAACTTTCTTGTATTTGTAAAATGAATCTAAAAAAAAAAAGTTACATGAATAAATAAAGATAAAAATTAATAAAAAATGCAATACGTAACCAAACATATTATCTACTTAAAGTCTTATTTTAATATAATTAATATATGCATGATACGAAACAACCAATTACTTTTTTATAATAAAAATATTAGTTTAAATAAACAGGAAATTTTATATATTAAAGGAGATAATGGAAGTGGTAAAACTACATTATTACAATTAATAATTAAAATATTGAATTTCTATGAGGGATTAATACATTGGAATATCCCCCATTCCAGAACTTTTTTTTTACCTAGCAATCCCTATTTAGACTTTGAAAACTTACTATTATTGCCCATAGTTTACAAACAAGATAAACGATTAAGATTTCTTATAAATTTTATAACAAAACTTTTTCGTAAAAATTCTGAGGAATTATCTATGGGAGAAAGAAGAATAAAACAATTAAGCTATCTGATTATATATGCTAACCCTATTTGGTTGTTAGATGAACCTGAGTCGAATCTAGATACAAAGAATAAACTAAAGTTGCAATTTTTAATAAAATTACACTTAAAAAACAAAGGTATGTTATTTGTAACAACTCATAGATTGATATTACAAAATTACACTATTTTGTTATAAAATATAAAGGAAATTTAAGATATGATTAAAATTTTCAAAAATAATTTTCTATTTGAGTTTTTAAAAGAGAATATTAAAGTTGAAAAAAAAGATTTTCATAATATATTAAAAGTTACTGTTTCCTATTTAATTTTAAATAGCATATTAATCTTTTATGAAAATAAATTTAATAACGAACAACTAGTCTTTTTCAATTTAATAAGTTTAATAATCCTAAGTTTAGAATTTTTTAAGATAGAGATCACGCAAAACAATGATTATGACATCTTCTTAGTTAAATTTTACAATATCCCCTTCATAACTGTATTTTTATTAAAACATTTCGTTATTTGGGTCAAATATGTAATCTTTTTAGGAGTTTTTAATATAATAAGTTTATATATCTTTTGTAACTTACAAATAAATTATACACAATATCTTAACATGTTTTTTATTCACTTTAATGTTATTTATGATTTCTCCGTCATTAATTTTACTATAAACCATTTTTTCAATAAAGAAAAAAATGAGAGTTTTTTATTATTATTAATATTATTACCTTCTTACATACCAGCAATAATTATTACTATAAAAAATTTAAATTTAAATATAGTACAAATAATTACAAAAAATGATTTAATAATCTCCTGTTTTTATAGTATTATTTTAAGCACTTCTTTGATTTTATTTTTAAAGTTATATTATGGATTATTTAAATTTAATTAAATTTTTAAAAAATATTAAATTAAATAAAGTTATTGCAAAACTTTTTTCGAAAATAATAAGCTCTGCTATTATTTTTTTATTTAAAGAGATTTTATCTTGTTTAAGACAAAACTTTATATAGTTATAAGAAATCTCATCATTTATAAATATTGAACTATTAATAACAAGATTATTATATTTACTTATATTTCTCTTTAATAATTTTCGTTGTTTAAATTTATATTTATAATAAGTTTTAGGATTTTTCATAAATTATAAACGACGCTTTTTTTTGGGACGACAACCATTATGGGGAATTTCTGTAACATCACCAATAATATCAACATTAATTTTATTTCTTTGTAACAAATTTATCAATGTTTCAGCTCCTTTTCCAATACCCTTAAAAAACACAGAAACTGTATGGATTTTTTTCTTTCTTATAAGATCTATCATTTTTAAAACAATTAAATTAATGGCAGAATTTGTTATTTTCTTGAACCCACTGAAACCTGTGCTTCCACCAGAAGCCCAGCCTAAAACATTACCATTTGAATCTGTTAATGATACAATAATATTGTTCAAGGAAAGATACACATGTATATTAGCTTTCATTTATTATAAAGATTTTTCATTTTTCATGAATAATTATGAACATAGGCTTACCTTTAGGTATGTTTTTAAAACAATAATAATCTTCGAAAAAAAAACCTTTTGATGTTGAAAAAATTAGACTAAAATATTTTTTTTTTATATTTTTAATATTAAATGTTTTTTTAAATAACTTTAATTGAAATTTGCAATTTGGGTTTAAATGAATTAAAATATTAGAATGATCAACAATAGATATTTTTATAATGAAGCCTTCATGTAATAGTAAATGTAATAGATCTAAAATAATAGGGGAGTAAGTAACTAAAAAACTAGGAACATTTTTTTTTTTTATTACATTAATGCGATTAATAAAACTATTTAGTATATAATTCATATTTACTTTTTCAATTTTGTATCAAGAGGAAAGGGACTCGAACCCTTATCTTTGGTTTTGGAGACCAAAACTTTGATTCCTTTAAGCTATCCTCTTAATTTACATATACTCGACATAATTACCAAATAGATTTTTTTATACCTATTAATTGATTTATTGCATTTTTTTGACGAAATATAATTCTAGAGATCTTATAAGCAGAAAAAACTGCTCGCGAGCGACCAGTAAAAACACATCGATTTCTAACTTTCATAAAATGCTGGAATGATGAACTTTGATTTAAATAATTTATTATAATTAATGTCACAATAGGAGGTATGGCTTTATGTTTAATTAAAGAATTTAAAATTTTATGTTCTAATTCTTTTTTGTAATAATTTTTTCGATAGATATTGTCAATTCTAACTTTAAATTTCATCGATCTTTTAAATACTTAATTTATAATAAGATATTAATAATTTATTATAAGAAGGATAAGGCAAAGAAAATACTAAAATTATTTTTGTTTTAAAATTTTTAAAGAAAAGATTATTATTATCGTTTAATAAGTAAAAAAATAAACAATTTGAATTATAAGAAATTTCTATAATATCATTATTTAACTTAATAAAATCTAACCAATTGTAAAGAATCGTTTTCCTTATTGTTATCTTTAAAGTCAATAAAGAATTATTATATGCGAAAGACTTATTTTTCAATTGTAAAAGTATACTAGAACCTAAATCTAATCGATAATTTAACAAATCTTGTGACATTGCATTATATATTAAATTATTTGATATAGCTTTGTCCGCATAGATAATACACTTAGAAAAAGCTGGTAATTGTAACTTATGAGATTTATTCAATTTTAAAACTAATTGATAACAGATGATAAAATCATAATAATATTTTAATCTACAAGAGTACATTTATATATTACTTTTTAATTTTCCCTTTATTTTTAATTATAAATTATATTTTGATAAAGATAAAACTTTTATAAATTTTTTAAATCGCAAAGCATAATGAATTGGTCCTCGAACTCGTGTAAACATTAAACTTTTTTTATTATCTAGAAGAACTACACCGTTGTCTATAAAGTTAGTCCATATATTATCAAAAGATCGGTTTTTTTTTTTTGTTCTTACAATAAGTGCATGGGAAATTATTCCTTTTTCTATTTTACTTCTTACACTATTATTAGATCTTGTATAGTCTTTAATTGTAACAATAATCGTAGATCCAACTTTAGCATATTTTGGACTATTCGATCCAAGAATACCAATACATTTGGCCAAAGTTGCGCCTGAATTATCGATTACTCTAAGATAAGTTCCTTTATAAATCATAGTTTTTATTTGTCATTTTTTTTTAAGATTCTAAATTGATATTAGAATTTAAAACAATTTTAATAGGTAAACGAATTGAAATTAATTTAAGCAATTTTCTAGCAATAGTAATAGATTCCAAATTAAATTCTAAGATAATTTGTCCTGAATCAATTTTAGCAACTCGCGTTTTTAAAGATCCTTTACCACCACCTATTCTTACTTCTGAACCTTTTGATGTAACAAAAAATGTAGGATGAACACGTAACCAAACTATGTTTTGTTTACCCATTCTTAGTTGGTTTGAACCATGATCTTTTAAAAATTTTATGCTTATACGTTTGACAGTTTCCAGTTGTGAAGCAGTAATGTAACCTGATTCTGTTGCTTTTAAAGAAAAGTTTCCATAATTTTCAATAAAAGAATTTTTTGCCTTCTTTTTAAGAGAAGGCAAAAAATTCTTTTTGAAAGTTCGTTTATTAACTGACATATTATTTATCAAATTCCTTTTATTTAATATAATTACAATAAATTAATTGTAAAATATCCAAACTTGGATTCCATAAACACCATATTTTGTTACAAAATCTCTAGTCGAATATAAAATCTCATGTTCTTTAGTTTGTAATGGGACGGTACCAATTTCAATAGATTCAACTGTTGATATTTGATTCTGTAAACCATGTAATCTTCCACGAATTATAATTTTTAAACCTCTCAACAGAACAATTTTTGTAGAGAAAAAGCGATCATAGGAGTTAATGCAATGACTACAATAATAATTTCCACTATACGTTTCACTCCTTGTACTAGAATGTAACGAATTAGACGAACGATACGAAGTGTTAGCTTGAAAATTCTTTGTTTCAATAAGTTTCTTTGTTGTTTCGAAATTTTTTGATCTAATAAAATTCTGCGTTTTCTTGTTAATTTGATATTCATTTTCTTGTGTTTTTTTTATAAAATTTTTAACTTGATTTAAAATAATTTTTAAATCATATTCTTTTTCCAATAAGAAGCATAACCAATTCGTAATAAAATTAGGGTGTTCTAATAAAGTGTGACGATAATAATAATTAATTTGTACAGATTTTTGAAAATATAATTGGCATAAATGATTAATAAGATCCCAATTAGTATTTTTATAACTATCTTTACATGGGTAACATGTTAAAGAAATTAATACTTTTAAAGCGTTACTTTTTAATGTGAGATCACCCAGAAATAAAAAATTTTTATAAAGAATTCTATTAAGATATTCAGAAATCTTCAAATTTTTAATTAAAAAATTTGAATAATTAATATTGTGAGTATACCAATCATTTTTCCAATCAAATAAATAACCCAATCTGTAATTTTCAGGACGAATTTTATGACTCATTTCATTATTTATAATAAACAGTTTTATTTACCCTTCCCCTGCCTCCCTCTATAAAGTTATTAAAAGTGATTAGAATTTACAAAAATTATTATAGTCTGGGATAAAAGGATTCGAACCTTTGGTCTTAGTGTCAAAAACTACTGCCTTACCTCTTGGCTATATCCCAAATTGTACACAAAACTGTGCTTGTAGCTCAATCGGATAGAGTATTAGACTACGAATCTAAAGGTTGGAAGTTCGAGCCTTCCCAAGCATAATATCCTAAAATAGGATGAAGTGGGATTCGAACCCACGGTATCTTATTGAAATACGCTAGTTTTCAAGACTAGTGCTTTAAACCGCTCAGCCATTCATCCATTTTTTATTCTCTAATTTAGCAAATATGTTTAACTTAATAAAATTTTCAAATCTTTTTAATGAATATTTATACCAATATCAGACCTATTAAACTATACTTAATAGAACTTAAATATCGTTTTTACTATTTTTTATTTGGTTTGTTAATCTGTTCATGTATCATTTTATATAAAATAAAGACAATTTTTTTTGTAATTTTAAGCAGTTTGCCAAAAAAAGAGTTAATTGCAACAGAAATATATGAAATTTTTTCAAACTATTTAATTATTATAACAAATTTTAGTTTATTATTTTGTTATCCTTTAATAATTTATCATTTATTTTCATTCTTTTGTAATGCATGGATAAAAAAAGAAAAGCAAGTTTTTTTACACTGGGTAAAAATTATAATCTATGTATTATTAAACAATTTAATTTTTACTTACAGTTTTTTTATCCCTATTTTATCATCGTTTTTTTATAATCTAGAACAACAAAATAATATCTTCATGATCCACTATGAAATGAAAATTAATAATTTTATTTATTGGTTTTTTAACAATTTATTAAGTTTCGTTAATGTGTATATTTTTCCATTAAGTCTTTTAGTATTTTCTGAAAAATACCGAACAATTAAGTTAGCTAAAAATTATAGAAGATATCTTCTATTATTAAATTTAATGCTAAGTTTTTTATTGTCATTTGATATAATTTCCCAACTAATTATTTTGCTGTTATTATGTATAAATTATGAGATTATGATAATAATTAATATTTTCGAAAAAATAAAAACTATTTCAATCTTTAATTTGTCCCTTTCGTCTAAAGGTCAGGACAGTGCTTTTTCGCAGCACAAATACGAGTTCGATTCTCGTAAGGGATAATTGCGGGATAGAGTAGAGGTTAACTCATCAGACTCATAATCTGAAAATCATAGGTTCAAATCCTATTCCCGCTAAAGTTATGTAAGATACTTAATGATTTATAAAAACGTTTTTAGCTTAATGGATAGAGCATCAACCTTCTAAGTTGAGTTGTGTAGGTTCAAATCCTACAAAACGTATTTTAAAATATTATTAAGTAGATTTTTACATAACTATGTAAATTTTTAAACCTTAAACCGATTTTTTATTGTTTAATAAACAATCAATAGAAAATCAGAAAGCTTGCAAACTTAATTTATGAATATTACTTTACAAAGTGCAAAAATAATTGGAGCAGGTTTAGCTACAATTGGTTTAGCAGGAGTTGGAGCAGGTGTTGGGATCGTTTTTGCCGCACTAGTTAATGCTTATGCTCGAAATCCTTCATTAAAACAACAATTATTTGGTTATACAATTTTAGGTTTTGCTTTAACAGAAGCAGTAGGTCTTTTTGCATTAATGATGGCATTTTTAATTTTATTTACTTAAATTCTAGTACGGATATAGATTTAATGGTAAATCATCTATCTTCCAAGTAGAAATTATGGGTTCGAATCCCATTATCCGTAAAAAATGAAAATGCTGACTCGCTTGGTGAAATTAGGTAAACACGACGGACTTAAAATCCGTTCCAAATATGGTTATCGGTTCAAGTCCGATAGCGAGTATTAAAATAAAATTATACTATATTTAATGAAAGCTCCATATAGGTTAAAAAAGTTAATAAAATACTTAAAATTCAATAAAATACACGGAGAAAAAAATTTAAAATTTAAACATTTTGAAAATTTTCCTTATTTAATTACAAAGAAAACGAGTGATCAAGAACTAAGAAATTTTTATAGAGTACAATCACAAGCAAAAAATTATATCTTTCATTATTCTAAAACTATCGATTCTAAGTTTTTCACACGTGTAGACATTATTTTGTTGTTTTCAAATTTTGCAACGAGCATCCAAGAGGTACATCAATGGATTAACCATAGATTAGTTTTTATTAATCATAAGAATGTTAAAAATTATAATCAACATATTTTTAATAACACAATTATTCAATTACATCCAAAATTGGCTAAGGTAATTTATAATAACTTAGTTTATAAATATAAGCAATTAAAAGTACTCACTAAAAAAAATAGAGCTCTTAATAGCTTATTCTATGTAAATTACTATATTTATGGCTCAACATTTTTACAATTAAATTATAAATTACTATCTTTGAAAGTTATTTATAAATAAATGGAGAGAATGGGATTTGAACCCACGATATACATAAATCTTATGTATATGATAGTTTAGCAAACTATTGCCTTAAACCACTCGGCCATCTCTCCAAACTAAGGCAATTAGCTCAGCGGTAGAGCATCTCGTTTACACCGAGGTTGTCAGCGGTTCAAATCCGTTATTGCCTAAATTAAAAAAATTACCAAGTTTTATAATGCCAACAATAAATCAATTGATCAAAAAAACTAGAAAAAAAAAAATAAAACGAAAAAGAGCTATAGCGTTGAATAAAAATCCACAAAAAAAAGCAATTTGTTTAAAAATTTATACAACGAGTCCTAAGAAACCAAATTCAGCAGAAAGGAAAGTAGCATTAGTAAAATTATCAAATGATCGACGTGTCATTGCTTATATCCCAGGGGAAAAACACAATTTACAAGAGCATGCTATAGTTCTTGTACGAGGGGGTCGTGTTAAAGATCTTCCAGGAGTTAAATTTCATTTAATTAGGGGTGCATTAGATTTAATAGGTGTCATTAATAGAAAAACAAGCAGGTCCAAATACGGAACAAAAAAGGGGATATAATTCAATTGATAGAATATATGTTTTGCACACATAAAGTTGTTGGTTTGAGTCCAACTATCTCCACAAAAAAATTTAAAATATGCATAATTTTAATATTTTTCTTACCATAAACTTATTGTTATTTATTGTTATTTTTATCTTTCATGAAAATTTCTTATTATATAGTTTAATTTGCTTAATTACACTAATACATATACAATTGAGCAAAAATAATATTTTAATAGATTATTTACACCAACCCAATCTAATTTTATTTATTCAATACTTATTAAGAATTTTAACAACTTATAATTTTTTATTAGTATATTTATTATTTTAATAATAAAAATCTTTTATGAGAGAGTAATTCAAAGGTAGAATATTAGTCTGTCACGCTAAACGGTGCGGGTTCAAGTCCCGTCTCTCTCGAGTTTATTTTTAATTTTTAGTGAAGAGAGCAGGATTCGAACCTGCGTAGATAAATATCAATAGATTTACAGTCTATCGCTTTTAACCACTCAGCCATCTCTTCAATTTTATATTGAATTAGATAGTTTGCATCTATTTAAAAAAGCTTCGTAACCAAAATAAAGAAATTTCTCTGATAGCTCAATTAGGTAGAGCAATTGACTGTTAATCAATGGGTTGCTAGTTCAAATCTAGCTCAGAGAGAAGGAAAGGGTAAAAATTATATACAAAAAAGAAGTTTGACAAAATTCATAGAAATTATCTTTATTGATGAGTTTGATCCTGGCTCAGAATGAACGCTAGTGGTTTGTTTTAAGACATGCAAGTCGAACGAATTATATAAAATAGTTCGTGGCGAACGGGTGAGTAACACATAAAAATTTTCCCAACTGTCCAGGTAAATCCTGGATAAATAAACATATTAAAGATTAATCGCAGTTGGATAAGTTTATGTAGGATTAGATAGTTGGTAAGATAAAAGATTACCAAGTCTATGATCCTTAGCTGGTCTGAGAGGATGGTCAGCCACACTGGGACTGAGATAAGGCCCAGACTCCTTCAGGAGGCAGCAGTCGAGAATATTAGGCAATGAGCGAAAGCTTGACCTAGCAAAACCACGTGTGTGAAGACGGCCTTTAGGTTGTAAAGCACTTTTGTTGGAGATAATGATGATAGTATCCAAAGAAAAAGTCCTGGCAAATTCCGTGCCAGCAGCCGCGGTAATACGGGAAGGGCAAGCGTTATTCGGAATTACTGGGTGTAAAGGGTGCGTAGATGGTTAAAAATAACTAAAATATAAAAAGTAATGCCCAACATTATTAAGCGTTTTAGTATTTTTTATCTTGAGTTTAAAAGACGATTATAGAATTTTAGGTGTAGCAGTAAAATGCGTAAATATCTAAAGGAATTCTCTCTGTGAAAACGTTAATCGAGTTTATAACTGACATTGAGGCACGAAAGCGTGGGGAGCAAAAAGGATTAGAGACCCTTGTAGTCCACGCCGTAAACGATGAATGTTAGGTCCTGGTTTTAGCATTAAAAATCAGGGTCGAAGTTAACGCGTTTAACATTCCACCTGGGAAGTACTATCGCAAGGTAGAAACTCAAAGGAATTGACGGGAACTTGCACAAGCGGTGGAGCACGTAACTTAATTCGATGTCACACGAAAAATCTTACCAATTCTTGTCATTTTGATTATAATTATCTTTTTTAGATAGTTTATTAAATCAAAACAGGTGCTGCATGGCTGTCGTCAGCCCGTGCTGTGAAGTGTTTGGTTCATTCCAATAAACGGGCGCAACTCTTATAACTTATTATTTTAAATTGATAAGTTAAACTGTTAACGATATGTTAAAGGAAGGTGAGAATGACGTCAAGTCCTCATGGCCCTTATGAATTGGGCTGTATACGTGCTACAATGGCTTATTACAAAAAATTTCTATTATGTGAATAATAGAAATTTTATAAAATAAGTCTCAGTTCGGATTATTCTTTGTAACAAGAATAAGAAAGTTGGAATCGCTAGTAATCGCAAATAAGAATGTTGCGGTGAATAAGTACCCAAGTTTTGTACACACTGCCCGTCACACTATGGAAATTAATCTTGTCGGAAGATAAAATAAATACTAAAGTTAACTTTAAAATAATTTGATTAAAATAATAATTTTTTAAAGTTAATTTTAGTATTTATTTTATTGATGACAGGATTAAGGACTGGAGTGAAGTCGTAACAAGGTAGCCGTAGGGGAACCTGTGGCTGGATTATTTGAAGTTTTTATTGTTGTAATAATTTTTGCCACTTTTCTTTTACTTAAGTATTTAACAAAACTATGATTCAACAAAATTATTATTTGATTTTGGGCATAATTATGTTTTTATTTGGTATTTTTGGAATTTTTTTAAATAGAAAAAATATCTTAGTTATATTAATATCTTTGGAGTTATTAATATTAGCAATTAACTTATTATTTATTACATTCTCTGTTTTTTTAGACGATATTGTTGGTCAAGTTTTTTGTTTAATAGTATTAACAGTAGCAGCTGCTGAATCAGCTATTGGTTTAGCAATTTTAGTAGTTTATTATAGAATCTGTGGAAACATTTCCGTTGAGTTAATTAATTTAATAAAAGGTTAAATTAAAAATGAATTTTTTTGTTTGGTTATTAAAACCTAGTAATGTAATTAAATACACAGATAATTTTATAAAGTATTTGGTAATTCTTTTGAATATCTTAATATTTTCGAATTTAATATACTTATATTTTTTAGGTTTTGTTGATTATAAACAAGGTTTTTATGCACAAATTATGTTCGTACATGTACCGGCTGCATGGATGGCTATTTTTGTCTATATTTTATTGGGTATTACCAGTTTTTTATTTTTAGTTTATAAGCATCCTTTATTGATTTATATAAATGATATTTTTGCTTTTCTATCTTTATTATTTGTTACATTAACCTTAATCACAGGTTCATTATGGGGAAAACCTACATGGGGAACTTGGTGGGTGTGGGATGCTAGACTTACTTCAGTTTTTGTAATATTTTTGTTATTATTGAGTATGTTAATTTTAAGATTTTTGATTGAAAACTTTTATGATAGTGCAAAATTAGTTTCTTTTTTAGGTTTAATAGGTATAATTAATATTCCTATTGTAAAGTTTTCTGTAGAATGGTGGAATACATTACACCAACCTTCTAGTATTACTCTATTTAAATCTCAAATTGATTATTCCTTATTAATTTCAATTTATGGTATGTTCTTATTTTTCTTCATTTTTTCACTACTTATTTTTTTTATATATTTAAAAGTAGTTATTTTAGAGTTAAAATATCAATCTTCTTAATTTTGTTTTCAAACATGAGTTTATAAGGGCATTCAATGGATAATTAGATATGAAAAGTTTAAAGGACGTTTTTTTGACGAAATTCAAAGGTAGGTAAAAACCTGTGAACTTTGAGTATCCTAGAGTATAAAAGTACACTCTTGTTGAGTTTGAAGAAACTTTGTGAATTGAACCATCTTAGTAACAAAAGGAAAAGAAATCAAACGAGATTTCGTAAGTAGTGGTGAGCGAAAGCGAAACTAGGCAAAACATTAAAATTTAATCGTATGAAACTGCCATAGAAGGTATAAGCCCTGTAATACGAAAAATTTTAATTTTGAAAGTAATATGGATTGCAATTTCTATATGAATTTGGGAATTCCACTTTCTAAGCCTAAATACTTTTCATAATCGATAGTGAATAAGTACCGTGAGGGAATATTGTAAAGACGGGTTAAAAACCCAAATTATGAACTAGAAATTGGATGCTTACAAACAGTTGTGGTATAGAATATATTACAACGTACCTTTTGTATAATGGACCAACAAGTGAAAAATTATAGCGAGTCTAATTTTTAAAAAGAAGGCTGAGAGAAATCAATTTTTATTAGTTATAATTTTTCGACCCGAAGCTAAGTGATCTAATCAAGAGCAGATTGAAGTTGCATGAACGATATGTAATGGAGGATCGAACCCTTATATGTGGCAAAATATTGGGATGACTTTTGATTAGGAGTGAAAGGCTAAACAAACTTAGCGATAGCTGGTTTTCTGCGAAATCTATTTTAGTAGAGTGTCTTTTAAGTTTTTCTCAGGTAGAGCTCTTAACAGAAAAGGGTGATTTTCAATCTTACTAATTCTGTTTAAACTTCGAATTGAGTTAAATTATTTTAAGGCAAACAAACATTGGGCGATAAGGTTCAATGTTGAGAGGGCAATAACCCAGACCTCATGCTAAGGTTCTTAAATAACATATAAAAATGGAAGGCAGTTAATATAGCACGATATGATAAGGTAGGCTTAGAAGCAGCCATCCATTGTAAAACGCGTTATAGCGTATCATTTTATATATTAATTCCAAAGATGAAGGGAAATAAATATGTTTACCGAAGCATAGGATTTATATATTTATATATATAAATGGTAGCAGAACGTTCTATTTAGATCATTTGTTTAAATTCGTGAGAATTTAAACGATTAGATTAGGAGTGAGAATGTTGGTATGAGTAGCGAAAATTTTGTTAAGAATCATGATCGTCGAAAATCCAAGGTTTTCTATGCAATTTTAACCACATAGAGTCAATCGGTTTTTAAAGTGCTACATGAAAATGTAACGTTGATAAAATTAATGTGAAAAATCTTTAATTATTTATAGGAAATGTTTAAAGACATGACAAAAGTTTGGTACTGATTATGAATAAATAGATTTTTTCTATTCAGTATTAAATTTTTTAAAAAATAACTATAAATTTAGTAACCGTACCTAAAACTGACACTAGTGGATTAGTTGAATAAACTTAGACGATTGGGGGAATCATATTGAAAGAACTCGGCAAATTTGCTCCGTAAGTTCGCGAGAAGGAGTGTCACATTTATTGTGATGGCACTAAAGAGGGAGTGGCGACTGTTTATTAAAAACACAAGACTTTGCAAATTCGTAAGAAGAAGTATAAGGTCTGACGTTTGCCAGGTGCTTGTCGGTTAATTTATAAGGTTAAAGCTTTATAATTAAACCCAAGTAAACGGCGGTCCTAACTATAAGGATCCTAAGGTAGCGTAACCCACTGACGTATAATTTACGTCCTGCATGAATAACGTAACGACTGCTCCACTGTTTCCAGTATGATCCCAGCGAAATTGAATTCTCCGTGAAGATGCGGAGTACCTGTAGTTAGACGGAAAGACCCCGTGATTCTTTACTATAATTTTACATTGATATCGCAAAAAATATGTATAGCATAGGTGGGAGTTTTATTCATTCTTGAATAAAACATAAGTGGAATACCACCCTTATTTTTTGAGGTATCTAACTTTTTTATAGAAGAAGGACATTGTAAAATTGGTAGTTTATTTGGGGCGAATACCTCCTAAAATGTAACGGAGGTGTACAAAGGTAAATAAGTATTCATCTTTGAATGAATACTTAAGTGCAATGGCTTAAATTTGCTTGATAAAATCACTTATAAGTGATTTTAGAACGAAAGTTGGTCATAGTGATCCGATAACACTTTGTGGAAAGGTTATCGCTTATCAGATAAAAGAAACTCCGGGGATAACAGCGTTATCGTTCCTGAGAGTCCTTATCGACGGAACGGTTTGCGACCTCGATGTCGGCTCATCATATCCTGGGGCTGCAGCAGGTCCCAAGGGTCCGGGTGTTCACCGGTTAAAATGGTACGTGAGCTGGGTTTAAAACGTCGTGAGACAGTTTGGTCCCTATCTGCTACAGGCGTCGAAAATTGAGGAAATTCATTTCTAGTACGAGAGGATTGAAATGAGTTAATCAATGGTGAACCAGTTGTTTTTAATCAAAGCATAGCTGGGTAGCTACATTAATATAATATAAACACTGAAAGCATATAAGTGTGAAAATTTTTCCAAGATGAATTTTCGAGAATATTCTGAAAGATTATCAGATAGATCGGTCTAAGGTTAATGTTTTGTAAGAAACAGGCCGATAGATACGAAGATTATCATATCTCATGTTTGAAAACGGAATACATTCCGTTTTCAAACATGATTATAAATTGATGAAGATGATAATGTTAATTTATAAAATATAAAAATTTTTATGAAGAATTATATTATTAGACCTATTGCACCTCATCTTACTATTTATAATGCACAATGGAATTCCGTATTTTCTATTTTTCATAGGATTAGTGGAGTTTTTATAATGGTATTTATTTTTTTCTCTACTTTTTTGTTGTTTTTCTTTAAATTTTATTCGTCTACTATAATGTGTGTAAGTTTTTTATGGTTATTTAATAAAGTTTATTGGATTTTTATTTCCATCATTTTTATTATTTTTATGTCATTTTTTTATCATTTATGCTCTGGCATTTATCATTTGCTTTTAGAATTAGGGTATTTTTACCATATGGTAAAAATTGAAAAGATGAGTAAATATAGTTTAAGCTTTTCAATTTTAATTTCTTTTTTTTATTTTTTTTTAATTAGGCTTTTGTTCATCAATTTATATTAAAAAATAGTTTAGATAAAAAATGAAAATTAAAAATTTTTTTTTAAATTTCAATAGAAAAAGTGTTCAGAATAATAACTCTTTGAATCATTTTGATCTTTCATACAGAGTTTTTAGAATTTATAGATGGAATCCTTCCATAATGAAGAAGCCCTGGATTAATAGTTATATTGTTTCTATGAATAATTGTGGTCCTATAGTTTTAGACGCACTGATTAAAATTAAAAACGAACAAGATAGTACTTTGACTTTTCGTCGTTCATGTAGAGAAGGTATTTGTGGAAGTTGTGCTATAAACATTAACGGTAAAAACACATTAGCTTGTTTGTATAAACTTTCGGACAGTAGCAGATTTATTCATATTTATCCTTTACCTCATATATACGTAATTAAAGATCTAGTGCCGGATTTAACAAATTTTTATACACAGCATAAATCAATTCAGCCTTGGTTGCAACCTAATAGGGACTATAGTTTGCAGAAAGAATTTATTCAATCAAAACAAGAGCGATCATATTTGGATGGCTTATACGAATGTATTTTGTGTGCTTGTTGTTCAGCTAGTTGTCCAAGTTATTGGTGGAATGGTGATCGTTATTTAGGTCCGGCAATTTTGTTGCAAGCATATAGATGGATTATAGATAGTCGTGACAGCGCAACAGAAAAACGTCTAGGCTATTTAAATGATTCATACAAAGTATATAGATGTCATACAATTATGAACTGTACTAAGACATGTCCAAAACATTTAAACCCAGGAAAAGCTATTGCAAATATTAAAATACTGTTAAAAGGCGAGAAACGAGAATCGAACTCGTGATCACAGATTCACAGTCTGTCGCTTTGACCAACTAAGCTATACTCGCCAACATTTTTTATTTTAGCAAAGAGCGAAAATAACTCAAAGGTAGAGTATAATCTTGCCAAGATTATGGTTGAGGGTTCAAATCCCTTTTTTCGCTAATATAAAATTTTGTTTTTTACAAATGAGTTCTGAATTAGTGTTATTTTATTGTCTTGCAAGTATAATTATTGTATCTTCTTATATAGTGATTAGTTTGAAAAATTCTGTTTTTTCTATTTTGTTCTTGGTTCTGATTTTTTTAAATGCAGCCGCGTTAATAATGATGTTGGAAACTGAATTTTTAGCAATATTATTTTTAATCGTTTATGTTGGTGCAATTGCCGTGTTATTTTTGTTTGTTATTATAATATTAAATGTAAAGTTATCAGAATTTTATTATTCTATAGGTCAATATATTTTAATAGGAAGTATTTTAGGAATTATTTTCTTAGTACAAACTTTCTTAATACTTGATACAAATATTGAATTTCATTTTTTAGATAATATTCATAATTTATATCCAGAATGGAATTTTGAGGTTTATTCTCAAAGTAATATTGAAGCTTTAGGTTCAAACTTATATACAAATTATATGTATGTATTTATTTTAGCTGCAATAATTTTATTAATTGCTATAATTGGTGCTATTGTTTTAACTATACATCAAAGAGGTTATGTAAAGAGACAAAATATTTTAAATCAGGTTTCACGTGATTTTAAAGATAGTGTTTATTATATTAATAAAATTGTTAAATAATAAAGATTCTACGGATATGATGAAACTGGAAAACATATCAGATTTAGGATCTGATGGGTATCAACCCTTGTGGGTTCAACTCCCACTGTCCGTAATATTTTTTTGTAGGCTTACTTTTTCGAAATAAAAATGAAAGAAAATGAGATATTTAAAACAACCAGTAGTTTCTACTATTAATAGTCATTTAATTGATTACCCAACACCCATTAATATTCATTATGCTTGGAATTTTGGTTTCTTAGCATTTGTTTGTTTAGCTATTCAAATTTTAACGGGAGTTTTTTTAGCCATGCATTATACGCCTCATGTGGATTTGGCATTTTATAGTGTAGAACATATTATACGTGATGTTAATTATGGTTGGTTATTGCGTTATGCACATTCGAATGCAGCTTCAATATTTTTTATTGTAGTTTATATTCATATTTTTCGTGGCCTATATTATGGTTCGTATTTGCCACCAAGACATTACACTTGGATTATTGGTGTGTTAATTTTATTTTTGATGATAGCAACTGCTTTTATTGGCTATGTGTTACCTTGGGGACAGATGAGTTTATGGGGTGCTACAGTCATTACGAATTTGGTTTCCGCAGTACCAATTGTTGGTAACTCGATTGTGACATGGTTATGGGGAGGTTATTCTGTTGATAATGCTACATTAAATAGATTTTTTAGTTTACATTATTTACTTCCATTTATAATTGCCGCTATAGCTTTTGTCCACATAATTGCTTTACATTATAAAGGATCAGGTAACCCTTTAGGAGTAGATTCGTCTGTGGATAAAGTTGTTATATATCCATACTTCATCATTAAAGATTTTTTTGGATTGGTTGTATTTTTATTAGTGTATTCACTATTTATTTATTTTTTTCCTAATGTATTGGGTCACCCTGATAATTATATTGAAGCTAATCCTATAGTAACGCCAACCCATATTGTGCCTGAATGGTATTTTTTACCTTTTTACGCCATTTTAAGAAGTATTCCACATAAATTAGGTGGTGTATTAGCTATGATTATATCAATTGGTATCTTATTTTTTTTACCTTGGATTTGCAGTAATGAGATTCGAAGTTCTATTTTTAGACCAATTTATCGCAAGTTATTTTGGTTATTATTAGCTGTATTGGTTATTTTAGGCTGGGTGGGTAGTAAACCTGTTGAAGAACCTTATGTCTTTGTTGGTCAGTTAGCTAGTCTTTTTTATTTTATGTATTTCCTTATTTTTATACCCTTTTTAGGTAAATTAGAAAAGTTTTTGTTAAATTTTAAAGGGATGTAAAATAGTTTGGATAGCTCAGCTAGGGTTAGAGCAGAGGACTGAAAATCCTCGTGTCAGAGGTTCAAATCCTCTTCCAAACATATAAAATTTTAAACTTTTGGGTGCATAGCTTAGTTGGCTAAAGCATCAGACTTTTAATCTGTAGATCTTGGGTTCGAATCCCAATGCACCTAAAATTATAGAATTAAAAAATGTTTTCATAATGAAAAGTGTTAACACAATTGTAATTTTTTTAATAACGTTTGGCTATGAAGTTATTTACAATGATGCACCAGTTTTATGGCAAACGGGTTTTCAAGACCCAGCAACACCAGTAATGGAGGGTATTATTAATTTACACCATGATTTCATATTTTTTTTTATTCTAATTTTTGTTTTTGTGTTATGGATATTGTTACGAGCTATTTATTTTTTTAATTCTCGTGTGAATAAAGTTGCTATAAATTATTCTCATGGTACATTAATTGAATTGATTTGGACAATAATTCCGATTATGATTTTAATGACAATAGCAGTTCCTAGTTTTGCACTACTGTATTCAATAGATGAAATTATTAATCCTGCTGTTACTGTTAAAGCAGTGGGACATCAATGGTATTGGAGTTATGAATATTCAGATTATATTGGAGAAAATGGTGAAATTATTAATTTTGATAGTTATATAATTCCAGAAGAAGATTTAGAGATTGGTCAATTTCGTTTGTTAGAAGTTGATAATCGAATAATTGTTCCTGTGAACACACATGTTCGTGTAATTGTAACAAGTGCTGATGTTATTCATAGTTGGGCTGTGCCATCTTTAGGAGTGAAATGTGATGGTATCCCCGGTCGTTTGAATCAAATTTCTCTATTTATTAAACGTGAAGGTGTTTATTATGGTCAATGTAGTGAATTGTGTGGTGTAAATCATGGATTTATACCAATTGTTGTGGAGGCAGTTCCTTTAGATAATTATATTGATTGGATTCAAAAAAAATTGTATGCATAAATAATAGCATATTCTATAAATGAAGAAATTTATACAAAATGAGTAATTTAAATTCTAATTTAGCTATTTATAATAGACATCCTTTTCATTTAGTTGATCCAAGTCCATGGCCTTTTATGGCATCTTTAAGTGTATTAGTATTTTTGTTCGGTTTGGTTTCATATCTTCATGGATTTAAAGTGGGTAATTTTTTATTCGTTTTTGGTTTATGTATATTAGTTTTGACATCAGTAGTTTGGTGGCGAGATGTAATTCGTGAATCAACATATGAGGGATGCCATACTGTGTTAGTTCAATTGGGTCTTCGTTACGGTATAGTTCTTTTTATTTTCTCGGAAGTAATGTTATTTATATCTTTCTTTTGGGCTTTCTTTCATAGTAGTCTATCCCCTGGAGTAGAATTGGGTATGATATGGCCTCCACAAGGAATTTCAATTTTTGATCCTTGGCAAGTTCCTTTCTTAAATACTATAATTTTATTGTTATCAGGTTGTACGGTAACATGGGCACATCATGCAATTATTCATGGTAACCGCAATCAAGGGATTTTAGCTTTAGTTTTTACAATCCTTTTAGCATTATTATTTACAGGTTTACAATTTTATGAGTATAAAATAGCACCTTTTTGTTTATCAGATGGTATTTATGGTTCGACATTTTTTATAACTACGGGTTTACATGGTTTACATGTTATTGTGGGAACATTATTTTTACTTGTTTGTTTAGTTCGTTTATATAACTACCAAATAACTGCGCAACATCATTTTGGTTTCGAAGCAGCTGCGTGGTATTGGCATTTTGTTGATGTTGTTTGGTTATTTTTATTTGTTTCCGTTTATTGGTGGGGCGGTATTTAGAAAAAATAGTAATTTTCATGATAAAATATTTAATTTTATTATTAACCTTTTTAACAGTCAATAAATTTCTAATTTTAAACGAGGAAAGTTTAGTTTTATTAAGTTTCTCCATTTTTGTTTTTTTATTAATAACAAAGATAGGTAGTCAGATTCGATCATATTTAGATGATAAAATTAATGAAGTTCATAAGAATTTGGAAAATTCTCTTGATTCTGTTAAAATACAAATTAGTTATGTGAATAAATCATGGAATTATTTACATGGTTCTGTATATTTAGTCGATAAATTTAAAAAGTATAGTCAATTACAAGTAAATAAAGTAGAGCAAACGTTACGATTGTTTTTGATATATAAACTTAAATCAGCTATTTTTTATAAAATTTCTAAATTTGAAAATTTAGAATCCGAAATATCGATGTTGATTAAACTTTTATTAGAAATTCAATTGGAAAATATATTGAAACAATTTTTGAATGTGAATAATAAAGTACTTAGTTCTTTTATTAATCATGAAAAAATTATGTTAGTTTAGATTATTAATTATTAATTCCCAATTTAAAAATGAATTTCAGTTATTATTTTATAAAAAAATGGCAATTATTCTGGTGGCGTTTAATTAGAAATCATATGCAGTATATGATTATGTTAAAAAATATATCTCTGAGTCAGGTAAATTTCTTTTACTTTCCTATTGATTTTTCTACTAAAAAATATATAGGATTTTATAGAGGTATTAATTACTGTAATGAACTGAGTTCCTATGTACCTCACATTTTAAGAAATTATAAATATCATAATATTTGTTTGATATTTTTGAGAAATGGGAAATTTGATAAACATTTAATCGAGGATAGTTTTATAGCGATACAAAATAAATATTATGTAATTTTACAATTAAAAGGAATTGGTAATCGGATCGAGTATTCAAAAGATAAAAATTATTTATTGTTTAAATTAAATCAAAGTAATTTATTACAATTACCCGCAAAATCTTCACTCTTTGAATTAACTTTACTTGATCATCAAACTTTGATAATTTCGGGTTCATCTAAGGAAAAAGTCCACAATATAGCGTCAAAAATTAGGACTTTAAAAACGATTGATTGTTATAAAGGAAAAGGTTTTAAATACTTTATAGAAATAGATAAATTGCGAAAAATTCAGAAATAGTACAATTGTTCTTAATGGCTAACACAATAAGGAAACATTCGAAACCTTTCCGAACTCGAAAATGAAACTTGTTGTTGTCCAGAAATACTACTTAGATGGGAATCCTGGGAACTATTAAGAAGTAAGTGTATATAATGTTTTTAATAGCGGACTAGTTCAGTGGCTAGAACAGCAGAATCATAATCTGCGTGTCGGGGGTTCGAGTCCCTCTTCCGCTAATACAAAACTATAAGCTAGGTAGCATAATAGGACAAAATGCAAAAGATTGCAAATCTTTGGATGATGGTTCAAGTCCATTCCTAGCTTTTCAAAAAAATTTTCAGGACGTAGCGCAGCTGGTAGCGCATCTGTTTTGGGTACAGAAGGTCGCGTGTTCAAATCACGCAGTCCTGAAAAAACTCTTATGGTGAAATCAGGTAAACACGGTAGTTTCAAAATCTATTACTTACTTTAAGTTTGTTGGTTCGAGTCCAACTAAGAGTATAAATACCTTATAGGTGTTAATTTTATTTCCATAAAAAGTTTGTTTATGAATGATGAATGCTTTAAAACGTTTTATTTTTAGATGGTTTTTTTCTACAAATCATAAGGATATTGGAACATTATATTTATTTTTTGGAGCTTTTTCCGGTTTATTAGCTGCTTCATTCTCTATTTTAATTAGAATGGAATTAGTTCAACCTGGTAATCAATTACTTATGGGCAATCATCAATTATATAATGTAATTATTACAGCTCATGGTTTATTAATGTTATTCTTTATGGTTATACCTGCGTTAATTGGAGGTTTCGGTAATTGGTTCGTCCCTATTATAATTGGTGCACCAGATATGGCATTTCCTCGATTAAATAATATTAGTTTTTGGTTGATGCCACCATCTCTAATTCTTTTGTTAACTTCTGCTTTTGTTGAAGTTGGAGCAGGCGTAGGTTGGACTATATATCCCCCTTTATCTTCAATCCAGGCTCATTCTGGCGCTGCTGTAGATTTAGCAATTTTTAGTTTACATGTATCAGGTATTTCTTCTATCTTGGGTGCTTCGAATTTTATTACAACAATTTTTAATATGAGAAATCCAGGTCAGAGTATGCATCGAATTCCACTATTTGTGTGGTCTATTTTAGTAACGGCATTTTTATTATTATTAACATTACCAGTTTTAGCGGGAGGTATTACCATGCTGTTAACTGATAGAAATTTTAATACTAGTTTTTATGATCCAGCAGGTGGTGGTGACCCAGTTTTATATCAACATTTATTTTGGTTTTTTGGTCATCCTGAAGTTTATATTTTAATTTTACCAGCATTTGGTATTATTAGTCAAGTTGTTGCCACATTTTCACGAAAACCTGTATTTGGTTATTTAGGAATGGTATATGCTTTGATTTCTATTGGTATTCTTGGATGTTTAGTATGGGCGCACCATATGTTTACGGTAGGTATGGACGTTGATACTCGTGCCTATTTTACGACAGCTTCTATAATTATTGCTGTTCCTACAGGAATTAAGGTATTTAGTTGGATTGCAACGATGTGGGAAGGTTCGATTCATTTACAGACACCTATGTTATTTGCAATTGGTTTCATTATTTTATTTACAGTTGGTGGTTTAACTGGTATTGTTTTAAGTAATTCGGGTTTAGATGTTGCTTTTCATGATACATATTATGTAGTTGCACATTTCCATTATGTTTTATCTATGGGTGCTTTATTTGGTATCTTTGCTGGTTTTTATTATTGGATTGGTAAAATTTCAGGAAAACAATATCCTGAGGTTTTAGGTCAAATTCATTTTTTGATTACCTTTTTAGGTGTTAATTTAACTTTCTTCCCAATGCATTTTCTAGGATTAGCTGGAATACCTCGTCGAATTCCTGATTATCCGGATGCTTATGCAGGTTGGAACCTGGTAGCTACTTTTGGATCTTATGTTACTTTATTTGGAACATTATTGTTTTTCTATATTGTGTATGTAACATTGACAGAAGGTCAAGTTTGTTTTGATAATCCTTGGAAATATTTGGACGATGAACAAACTCAATCAAATGGTTCTACTACTTTGGAGTGGCTAGTTCCGTCACCTCCTGCATATCATACATATGTGGAGATTCCAGTTATTAAGGAAACTGTTACCTAATGAAAATAAGGGGTTGTTGAATTAATTCAACAACCCCCATGCCATGTATATCACGACTTNNAAGTCGTGATATACATGGCATGGGGATTAGGTGCCTAATTATTTACTTACTCCCAATCTAAGGCACCTTTAAACCACTCATAAAGAAAACCGATAGTAAGAATAAACAAAAATGTACATATAACATAAAAACCTTGATTATTTAAATAACCTATGCAAACACTCCATGGATATAAAAAACTAACTTCTAAATCAAAAATGAGAAATAAAATAGCAACTAAGTAAAATCTAATATCAAAAGTGGTGCGTGCATCATCAAAAGGGTTAAAACCACATTCATACGCACTAATTTTTTCTGCATCGGCTTTTTGAACTGAAAATATATACGATAAAATAAAAACAATTGTTGCTAATAAAAAGGTTAAACAAATAAAGGTTAAGAGAATGCTATATTCTTTAAACATTAGGAAATCTTAGAATTTTACAATAAATTATATAGGGAACCAGTCCATCATAGTTAATACACAAGATGTGAATAATACCCAACCTAAACTGAGTGGTAAAAAGACTTTCCAACTTAAATATATAAGTTGATCATATCTATATCGAGGGAACGCTGCTCTTACCCATACGAATGCAAATAATAATAACGTAACTTTAATGCCAAACCAAATAGTACCAGGAATCCATTGTAAAATTATCATATTAAATGGTGGTAACCACCCGCCAAAAAATATAGTTGTTATAAAACTAGATATTAAAATTATATTTGTATATTCACCTAAAAAAAATAATGCAAATGTTATTGCAGAATATTCTACGTTATAACCGGCGACTAATTCAGCTTCAGCTTCTGGTAAATCAAATGGGGCACGATTTGTTTCCGCAAGACTGGAGATAAAAAATAATAAGAATAATGGAAATAATGGAATGATATACCAAATAGATTGTTGTGCTAATACAATTTCACTTAAATTTAATGAGCCTGCACATAATAATACATTAATAATAATAAAACCAATAGAAACTTCATAAGAAATTATTTGGGCTGCTGATCTTAATCCACCTAAAAATGCATATTTTGAATTACTTGACCATCCTGCTATGATAATACCATAAACAGCGAGAGATGAAATTGCCAGCAAGTATAAAAGACCCATAGATAAATCAGTTAGGACAAATCCTTCATCGAATGGAATAACAGCCCAACTTGCTAAAGATAGAAAAAAAGTAATAATTGGTGCTATAATATAAATAAAAATATTTGCACTATTAGGTAAAATTGTTTCTTTAACAAAAAGTTTTAAACCATCTGCTAAGGGTTGTAACAGGCCGAACATACCTACGACATTAGGTCCTTTACGTTTTTGTATTGCTCCTATGATTTTTCGTTCTGCTAATATTAAATAGGCAACACTCACAAGTAATGGTACAATAATAAGAATTCCTTTAATTAAATTAATAATAACGAAGTTTATTATCATGAAAAGATTATTTTTTAATTTATCGTTGAGATTATGTAAATACTATTTATGATAAGATTAGGGTTTAAACAAAAAAAAGTTAGAAGTAGTACAGAAAAACTTAGCACAAAAGCTTTTGATTTATCCATAGGCACATAAATTAACCATACGTTGCAATTATCAAAATATATTATTTTAATAATTCTAATATAATAAAAAGTTGCTAAACAACTTATAGTGATAGCAAAAATGACTAAACTATATAGGGAGCTTTTTAAACAAGTTAAAAATACTATTAATTTGGTAAAAAAACCCGCAATAGGAGGAATACCACTTATTGAAAAGAGAATAATCAATATAGAAAAAGCAATTATAGGGTGAGTTTTTGACAATATTGTAAATTCGCTTATGTAACGAATTTGGTGATTAAATTTATAGTTACGAAAATTTCTTAAACTTAAAAGTGATGCAAAAATCCCTAAGTTTATTAAAATATAAATCATCATGTAAAAAATTAAACTATAAAATCCATTATAATTTATACTGGAAACTGCTATCATTATAAAACCCACATGGTTGATTGAACTATAAGCTAAAAATCTTTTAAATTTTGTTTGTGCAAAAGCTATGAAAGTTCCTAAAAATAATGAAAAAAATGCACAAATTAAAGTTAGTTTTTGCCAAACATTAAATAATTCAAACAAACTTGTACCAAATAAGTTTATAAATAAAAAAAAAATAGTGATTTTTGTAAAAATTATAAATAAAGTTATAATACTTGTTAAAGTGCCCTCGTAAACATCTGGGCTCCACATATGGAAAGGTGCGGCGCTAAGTTTAAAAAAAAACGCAGTACTGATAAAAACCAGTCCTAATAGCAAGTCTGTAGGTATTTCTAAAATACTTTTTTCTTTCATTATGCTTTGAAAAAAAAGACTTAGATCTATAAAATTTGTAATTCCAATACAACCATAAATTAAAGCAATGCCGAATAATAATAATCCGGTTGAAAAAACACCTAAAATGAAGTATTTCAAACCTGCTTCTGTAGAAAATTCAGATGTTCGTCTAATTGTTGCTAAGACATAAAAAATTAAATTTAACATTTCCAATGATATATATATAGATAACAGATCAAAAGTAGAAATAATTAAAAATATGGATAATATTGATAATATAAACAACAAAAAAAATTCAAAAACATTTAATTTTTCTAAAGAAATATTTGATATAACTAAGAAAACATAACAAATACCTACAAGTAAAAAAATTGTTTTTATCCATTTTAAACTATTGTTGAAAAAAAAAAAAGATGGAAAATAAGTGCTTAAAAAATCAGGCGTATTAATTATAAGAAACAATATATATGTAAATGTTATTACAACAAGATATCCAAAATTTTTGGATAGAATAGGATACCCATAATATTTATTTGTAGAATAAAAAATTCCATAAATTAAAAGAATAAAAACTGTAAGAGTTAAATACAGTTCAGGTATAAATATATATATATCACTTATATTTATTATAATAACCATTATATGTATAATTCCATTTTTAAATAATATGAGTAAGTAATCTTAAAATTGTTATATGAATAGAATGTAAAAAAATATTTGGATATAAACCCATTATTAAAGTTAAAATAACTAAAGGTATTAATGCCATAAATTCCTTTTTGGAAATATCTTGTAGAAATTTAAAATAATTCTCTTTTAAATTTCCAAATATCAATCTATTGTAAAACCATAAACAATAAGAAGCACTTAAAATTATACCCGATGTGCTAAAAATTGTTGCTATGACGCTTGTCTGTATTAAACCAATTAAAATTATAAATTCACCAATAAAGTTACTAGTTCCAGGAAGTCCTATGTTAGCTAATGTAAAGAAAAATAACAAAACAGCAAATAATGGTATAAACGTTGTAAGACCACTATAATATTTCAAAATTCTTGTCTTATATCGATCGTAAAGTACACCTACACATAAAAATAGTGCACTCGAAACAAAACCATGTCCTAATATTAACAACAAACTTCCTTCTAAACCTTGTACATTAAAAGAGAAAATTCCCAATATTACATATCCTATATGTGCAATAGAACTGTAAGCAACAATTTTTTTCAAATCAACTTGTCTTAAAGTCGTCAAAGACGCATAAATAATAGCAATAATACTTAATGTATAAATAAGAGGTGAATAATAAAAACTTGCATAAGGAAATAAAGGTAAAGAAAAACGTAAAAACCCATAACCACCTAATTTCAATAAAATTCCTGCTAAAATAATTGACCCACTTGTTGGAGCTTCTGCATGAGCTTCTGGTAACCAAATGTGAAAGGGAATCATAGGAACTTTTACGGCAAAGCTTGCAAAAAAAGCTAACCACAATAATAATTGTTTCCTTTCATAAAAATCAACATTATATAGAAAATTAATATTTGTAGTGCCCGTCTCAAAGTAAATTAATAAAATTGCAATTAGTATTAATAATGATCCCAAAAGTGTATATAGAAAAAATTGATAAGATGCCCTAATTTTTCTTGTTCTGGAACCAAATATTCCAATAATTGTGAATATAGGAATAAGAACACCTTCAAAAAAAATATAGAAAAGTAAAAGATCTATTGTTGAGAAAGCATTTAATAATAGACTTTCTATCATGAAAAATAAGATTAAAAATTCTTTATTATATTCCTCATTTGCATTCCAATTTAATAAGAAACAAACAAAAATTAATAAACTTGTTAAAATTATAAAGAATAAAGAAATACCATCAACTCCTAAAAAATATTGAATTAACTCAAAATTAAGAATTTTTTTACTAATAACAAATTGAAAATAAAAATAAGATTCATCAAAAAGAATCCACAAGTAAATGGTTATCAAAAAAGTTAGTGAAGAAATTATAAGAGAAAAAAATCTTATTAAAACTAACTGATTTCTGGGAATGAATATGATAATAATACAACCTAATAATGGAAAATTATTAATCCAAATAAGTAAACTATCATGAAAGAAACTCCATAACATTATACTAAATAGTTTTTAAGTAATTTGAGTCTAAGTTGACTTGAACAACCACCCTCACGCTTATCAGGCGTGCGCTCTAACCGTTGAGCTATAGACTCAGCTCGTTATTTTATTAACTTTTTAATGAAAAAAGCTTAAAAATAGTGCTAAGAGGATCAACAACATACATTTTATATAATTAATTATAAAATATAGATTATTAAATTCAATAACTATTATTAATACTAGAAGACCAATTAATATTATAAATACATAATGGGCAATCTGTCCTGATTGTAAATTTCTAGATTGTTTGGACATATAGGGAATGATTTTTATTAATCCAAAAGGACCAAAATACTCGATAACTCCTTTATCAAAAATTTTTAACGAAACATAATAGCCAAAATTCAAAACAGAATTTGCAATTATGATTATAATCTTATCTAGATACCATTTTTTATTGAAAAAATAGAAAAAAGAATGCATATATCTTACAAAAGAAAAGGAAAATATAGCGTAATTATTTTGCATAATAATTATAATAAAAAAACCAATTATACTTGCAAAGAAAGGTATCCATTTAATAATAATTGGTAAGTTTTCTGCTTCGATAAAATATATATGATTATAATTAATCAAAATTGACGATCCCCAAAAGTTTGTACCTAAACCTACAAATATGTCTTTTAAAATGAATCCAAAACAAATACTTGCAAAAGCCAAAATTAATAAAGGTAAAGTTATCCAATTAGATGAATAATGTAACTTTATTAAACTAATTTTACTAAAATTAGGTTTTGTTATAAATGTTAATAGGATTAACCTAGTAGAATATATTGCTGTTAAACACGCTGAAACAATAGCTAAATAATAAACGAAATCATTTATAATAAAGTAACTTGTAAAAGATAATTCTAAAATTAAATCTTTTGAATAAAAACCCGTTAAAAAAGGTATTCCTATTAGTGAAAGAGAACCAATCATTATCATCAAATAAGCTATAGGTAAAATTCTTAACAACGAACCTATTCTTCTTATATCTTGTTCATTAAATAGACTATGAATAATATAACCAGCAGATAAAAATAATAGTGCTTTGAAAAAAGCGTGATTAACTAAGTGAAATATCGATGGTATATAATTAGAAATTCCACAAGCGAATATCATGTAACCTAATTGACTGCAAGTTGAATAAGCAATTACTTTTTTTAAATCGTTTTGAAAGATAGCTACAGAACCGGCAAATAAACTAGTAGATGCACCAATAACACTAATAAAGATCAATACATTACTAGAATATTCCAAAATAGGTGAACAACGAACAATTAAAAAAACCCCAGCAGTAACCATGGTAGCCGCATGAATTAGAGCTGATACAGGCGTTGGTCCTTCTATAGCATCAGGAAGCCATATATGCATGCCAATTTGTGCTGATTTGCCTATTGCACCTAAGAATAAAAATAAGCTGATCATATCTAAGTATGAAAACTTTATACCTAGACATTCTATATAATTACTCATGAAAGGAGTTATGGAAAAAACAATATCATAATTTAAAGATTTATACTTTAAAAAAATTAAAAAAATTGCTAAACTTAAGAAAAAATCTCCTACACGATTAATAATTATTGCTTTGATTGCAGATTTACTAGCCAACAGCCTAGTAAACCAGAAGTTAATTAATAAATACGATGCTAAACCAACACCCTCCCAGCCTAAAAATATTTGTAAAAAGTTATTAGCTGTAACTAAAATAGTTATGAAAAATGCAAAAATATTTAAATAAGCTATAAAACGAACTTGATGAGGATCCTCTCCTATATATTCGACAGAATATACATTTACCAATAAAGAGACAAAATTAATGGTTAGCAATATCACAGCGGTTAAGGGGTCAAAAAGAAATCCCCAAGGAATTTCTAATAAACCTGTACTTAACCATAAAGTGAAAAAAATGTTATTTGTATAATCTGCAATACATACTTCATAAAAAATTATTATTGAAAATAATAAAGAAATTGCAGTACAAAAACAAACAATAAAACAAGCACCTATTTTTCCTAAAAATCTTCCAAATAGCATACAGGTTAGAAATCCTAATAAAGGTGCAAAAACTGTTGTTAGATACATAGTTTTATAATAGTTTGATTTTATTTAATTTATTAAATATCTTTGAATTAAATTTTTATAAAGTTGCATAAAACTAGCGTAAGTAAAAAAGGTTTCTTTTAAATTTATTTTTTTAATAAAAATCTTATAGTAGTTACTTAAAATTTCATCGTAAAATTTGTTTTGAACAAGAATAATATTTTTTATTAAATTAATATAGTGCTGGTTTAATTTTATCGTATTTTTTAATTGTGTATTTTGTTCTTTATTTAATTTTTCTACATTTAGAATTAAATCCTTTATAAAATTCTCTCTTATTTTTAAAATACGAAAACTGCTAGGTAGAATTCTTTTAATTACAAAGCTATAAGCTACAATCATAATAAGTAAAAGCCAAAAAATTTGAGTAACAATAATAACACGATCTAATTGAGGCATATCTTTTTTACTTTTTTTTTAATGAAACTCTATTACGTCGTTTAGATAAATACAAACTAATAATGCAAAAACATAAGCTTGTAAAAAAGCAATTCCCATTTCTAAACCAATTAGTACGAATAAAATTAACAATGGAAATATATGTAATAGTGAAAGAAATCCACCCAAAGTTAACAATGTCCAAGCAAATCCAGCAATAATTTTTAATAAAGTATGCCCAGATGTTATATTTGCAAATAATCGAATAGCTAATGTGAAAACTTTTACAATGTAAGATACAAATTCAATTAAAACTAATAAAGGAAGAATTGCTAAAGGCGCGCCTTTTGGTAAAAAAATGGCAAAGAAATGAAAACCATGTTCCCTAATGCCAATAATATTAATTCCAATAAAGATCGCAAACGCTAATCCAAAAGTAAAACAGATGTGACTAGTAACAGTAAAACTATAAGGAATTAATCCTAATAAATTACACATTAATAATATTGTAAAAATTGTAAAAATTATAGGGAAATATCTTTCTCCCTTATGACCCAGGTTATCTAAAATTATTATTATGACAAAATCATAAGTTATTTCTATAACTAACTGCCATCTATTGGGCACTAAGAGCTTTCCTTTCAATGAAAATAAAGCAATAAACAAAAATGTAATTAAAATAATCAATAAAAATAGTGTAGCATTTGTGATTGATAAATTATACTTATAAATATTTAAAGGAATTAAAGTTGTAAATTCGAATTGTTCTAAAGGACTTAATATAATTCTTTTACTTAATAAACTCATGGGAATTTTTTGCTTTTTAAATATGATTTATTGAAAATTTTTTATACAACGAAATAAAGAAAAAATAATACTGACTAATAAGAATATTCCACCTAACCAAAACCAGGATATAAATGGCATAAATAAAATTCTACTATACCAACCATTTTCAAAATTTCCATCACCCAATAAGATGTATACATCACTCATTAAATTCGTGTAAATAATTGATTTTGTATTTATTAAACTTTGATATAAATAAAAACGTTTTTCAGAAAATAATACGTTCTGAATGTTTTCATAACACATAGGATTATGAAAATCTGTAATTAAGAAGTTTCCGTAAGTGGATAAATAATTAGTCGACCATATGTGATTTAAATCACGAAAAATTATGATAAAATTATCATTTAATAGCAATGTTTTACCAATAGAAAAATTTAAAATAAATTCTTCTCCATAAATTGTTATTAATAATAAACTTAACATTATGAAAAAAAAGTTAAAATGATAAACAATAAAGGAAAATTTTTGTTTTATAATTAAAATTAGAGTAAATAACAATAAATAAATAAAAAAATATAAGGCTAAAAAAATTTCAGGAAATCCACTAATTACGACTATTATGATAATGCCTAGAAAAATAAAAATTAATTTCCAAGAATTTATTAAAAATATAATTATTAATGTTAATAAAATTCCTATAAATAATAATAATATTTTATTGAAAAAACCGAAACTAAATAATAACGCATTATCATTATAACATTTAATTAAAAAAGGGAAATATAAAACAAATAATAAGTATAAGAAATATAAAATTACTAATAAAAATATATAATAAACAAAATTATAATGATTATTTAAGTCAAAAATACTAGTAAAATAAGTATATTTCTTTAAAAGTATAACTATTAGAATAAAAATGAATACCAAAAAGAAATACAAGAAAATTATTAAAAAATTTGGCGAATTGACAAAAGTATGTACTGATTGCAGCAAACCGGAACGAACTAGAATTATTCCAATAATAATAACAAAATAGATAGCCATTCCCAGAAATAAAGAATCTAAACGGATAATGCAAAACTTCAAGTTTAGCAACAAACTATGTAATAAAGCAAGGCTTAATAACCATGGTAATAGAGAAATAATCTCTACGGAATCCCAAAACCAGAAACCACCCCAACCTAATTCTGTATAGGCCCATCTACTTCCTAATAAAATACTAAAAGATGCAATAAACCAACCAATTAAATTTAAAAATCTTAAAATATAAAGCACATAAAATTTACATTTTATTATTAAAATGGTAAAAGAAATAGAAAAAATAATAGAGTACGAAGCATAACTTATATATATTAATGGTGGATGAATTAATATATTTATATCTTGTAATAAAAAATTTAGTTCATTACCTTCCAAAACAGTGAAATTGAAAAAAAAATCAAAGCGCAAAAATATTAGCAATAATGTTAGACTTAGAAAACTTATATTAAATAGAATAAAATAGACATTATAAAAAAAAGTTAGTTTAACAATCAGTGTTAATTTGTTAATAAAATAATTGATAAAAGTAAAATAAATAATGAATTGCAAGAAATATCCTAAGAATAATGATCCTTCATTATTGGACCATAAAGTTATTAATTTATAAAGACTTGGTTG
>JGI20133J14441_1000150_pt1 | contig 66553 bp, 68 predicted proteins | sample RS3BMetagenome_FD_14441 | JGI IMG/M metagenome (IMG submission 14441)
CGTGCAGCACTTGGCATTTTCCTACCACAGCGGCGAGTACTCCGCCGCTGCAGCCCGCCACAGCGACTGGCGACTCTTCGCGGTGCTCGCCTTAGGTGGGTTTGTAACAGGTACCGGTCTTTGGGCCTTGCGCCGCTACGGCGGTGGGACTGGAGGGGAGCCGACCGAGATCGTGTGGTCCCGAACCGGGGACCTTTCGCTTTCAAGAACCCTTCTCACCGGGATACTGTCAGAGGTCAGCGTCGCGTTGGGTTGTTCGCTGGGACGCGAAGCGGCACCACAGCGCACCGGGGCGGCAGCTGGGGCCTTCGTAGGCCAGCGCTTCTCCCTCCCAGCGGAGCAGCGAAGGCTCCTGATTGCGTGCGGTGCTGGAGCGGGACTAGCGGCTGTCTACAACGTCCCTTTCGCCGGCGCGCTGTTCGCTCTCGAGATCTACCTCGCTACGATGTCGCTGCCTCTCGTCCTGCCGGCCCTCCTTACCTCGGGGATCGCAACAGCAGTAGCGTGGCTTTCGCTGTCACCCCACACCGTGTACCACATGGCCAGCCTTGCGGTCCCTACAGTTTCCGTGGCGGTGTTCGCTGTGCTCCTCGGGCCTGTGATGGGGGTAGCGTCGGCTGGCTACGTAAAGGCGATCACCTGGGCGAGTGACCGTCGTCCCAAAGGCGCGATGCTATTGCTCGAACCGGTCGTGGCGTTCAGCCTCCTCGGGCTTCTAGCCTTCCGCTACCCGTTGCTCCTCGGAAACGGAGTCGACCTGGCACAGTTCGCTTTCAGCGGTTCCGGCGCTTTGGCCACGCTTCTCTTGCTCAGCCTGCTCAAACCTCTCGTCACCGCCGGATGCCTGCGAAGCGGAGCTACCGGAGGGCTTTTCACTCCGACGCTCAGCTTCGGTGCTGTGCTGGGGGCAGCGCTAGGCCACGTCTGGGTTCTGATATGGCCGGGACCCTTCACGCCCGGCTACGCGCTGATAGGAGCCGCTGCCCTTTTGACCGCCGCAATCGAGGCTCCAGCTACCGGCGTCGCCATGACGGTCGAGTTGACCGGCGCCGTTGCGTTCACCGTGCCCATCCTGCTCGCCTCGGTCGGTGCGACAGTCGTCTCCAGAAGACTCGAGACCCGGTCGATCTACTCCGCAAGGTTGACGCCGATACGCCAGGCGCAGACAAAACCGACCTCAGGCGGGTCCGAAAGACCGGCAACGTAGCTGGTTGCGGAACAACCCGGCGCAGAGACATGACCTCGAGAGTCTCCTTAAATGTATTGCATCCATATAACAAGCTGATCTATACTTGTGTCCTGTGAGACCACCCGTCCAGGAAGCGCTCGTAGCTGACAAAGAGTCGGAGGCCACCCGGAGGGTGTACGTCCAACGCCTCCGCGAGGCTGGACTTCGAGTAACCGCTACCCGCCTGGCCGTGATGGGCGCCCTCGCCGGCCATCCTCACTCCGACACCGAGACCGTGATCGCCGGCGTGAGAAGCGCGCTCGGGTCGGTATCCCCCCAGGCGGTCTACAACGTGCTGTCCGCCTTCGTCGAAGCCGGGATAGCTCGGCGGATAGAACCGGCAGGGAGCGTCGCCCTGTACGAGCTGAGGGTGGCCGACAATCACCACCACGTGGTGTGCCGACGCTGCGGGGCCATCCAAGACGTCGACTGCGCCGTCGACTACAAGCCCTGCCTTACCCCTTCGCAGACCCACGGCTACGTCCTGGACGAGGCGGAAGTCACCTACTGGGGGCTCTGCCCCACCTGCCAGGAGATCCCCCGGCGAACGACGGTGGACTGACTCGACTGAAGCAAGAACACAAGAATACCAATAGGAGGTCCCAAATGACAGACACCCGCGCCGAGAACAAATGCCCAGTGATACACACCGCTGTCGGAACCCGTTCCAACCGCGACTGGTGGCCTAACCAGATCAACCTCAAACTTCTAGCCCAACATTCGCCGCTGGCGAACCCCATGGATCCCGACTTTGACTACGCGAAGGAGTTCTCGACGATCGACCCGGCCGAGCTAAAAGCCGACATCGAGGCAGTAATGACCAACTCCGTAGAGTGGTGGCCCGCTGACTTCGGCCACTACGGCCCGCTTTTCATCCGGATGGCATGGCACAGCGCCGGTACTTACCGGGTATCGGACGGACGTGGAGGCGGCGGCCACGGAAACCAGCGCTTCGCACCACTCAACAGCTGGCCCGACAACGCGAACCTAGACAAAGCCCGACGGCTCTTGTGGCCGGTCAAAGCCAAGTACGGCCGAAAGCTGTCATGGGGGGATCTGATCATCTTCGCAGGCAACTGCGCGCTGGAGTCCATGGGTTTCACCACCTTCGGTTTCGGTGGGGGAAGGGTGGATATCTGGGAACCCGAAGACGACGCCTACTGGGGCCCTGAGGACACCTGGCTCGGCGACGAGCGCTACAGCGGGGACAGAGACCTCGCTGACCCCTTCGGAGCTGTGCAGATGGGCCTGATCTACGTAAACCCGGAAGGTCCCAACGGCAACCCTGACCCGCTGGCAGCGGCTCGTGACATCAGAGAGACCTTCGCTCGGATGGCAATGGACGACGAGGAGACCGTCGCGTTGATCGCTGGCGGTCACACCTTCGGCAAGTTCCACGGCGCCGTCGACCCTGACCGCTACGTAGGCCCCGAACCCGAAGGAGCGCCGCTCGAAGAGCAAGGGCTTGGATGGCGCAACACCTACGGCAAGGGTAACGCGGAGGACACCTACACGAGCGGGCTGGAGGGCGTCTGGACCAACAACCCGACCCGCTGGGACAACGGCTTTTTCGACAACCTGTTCAACTACGACTGGGAGTTGACCACCAGCCCTGCTGGAGCAAAGCAGTGGACCCCGACCAACCCGCAGGCAAAAGCGACGGTGCCCGACGCGCACGACCCGTCGCTTCGCCACGCACCCACGATGCTGACCACGGACCTTGCGCTTCGCGAGGATCCGATCTACCGCCCGATAGCAAAGCATTTCCACGACAACCCCGACCAGTTCGCCCGGGCGTTCGCAAAAGCCTGGTTCAAGCTGACACACCGTGACATGGGCCCCAGGCCGCGCTACCTGGGGCCTCTGGTGCCCGACGAGGTGTTCATCTGGCAGGACCCGGTGCCGGCAGTCGACCACGAACTGATCGGCCCCGCCGAGATCGAACATCTAAAGTCGCTGATCCTGGCGTCCGGCTTGTCGCTCACCGACCTGGTTGCAACAGCCTGGGCGTCGGCGTCGACTTTCAGGTGCACCGACAAACGGGGTGGTGCCAACGGGGCCCGGGTGCGCCTCGCGCCGCAGAAGGACTGGGAGGTCAACAACCCTGCCGTGTTAGCCGGAGTCCTCCCACACCTCGAAGCCATAAAGACGAGTTTCGACCACGCTCGCGCCGACACCAAGCGCGTGTCGCTCGCGGACCTTATCGTGCTCGGAGGCTGCGCGGCGATAGAACAAGCAGCCGCCGAGGCAGGCCACCGGGTCCAGGTTCCTTTCACCCCCGGGCGGACGGACGCAACCGCAGAAGCGACCGACGTCGAATCTTTCGCCGTTCTCGAGCCTAGAGCAGACGGCTTTCGCAACTGGGTTCGCCCAGGGGAAAAGCTGCCACCCGAGCACCTGATGATCGAGCGCTCCGTGCTGCTAAACCTGACCGCCCCGGAAATGACCGTACTCGTCGGCGGCTTGCGCAGCATGGGCGTGAACACCGGGGCCGGCGCCCACGGGGTCTGGACGGCCCGCCCGGGAACCCTGAGCAACGACTTCTTCGTGAAACTCCTTGACATGTCCGTGACATGGAGGGTCTCATCCGAGACCGAGCACGTCTACGAAGCCACCGACCGGGTGACCGGTCAGCTGGTCCGTACCGGAACCGCCGTCGACTTGGTCTTCGGCTCCAACTCGCAGCTACGGGCGATCGCCGAGGTGTACGCTTCTAGCGACTCGGCAGGCAAGTTCGTCCACGATTTCGTTGCGGCCTGGGACAAGGTGATGATGCTCGACCGCTTCGACGTCGCCTAGACGGCACTGCGTTCTCCGCCGGCCGGCCGACCCTCGCCTCGGGAACTTCCCACCCTGCCGGTACCTCACAAGAACCTCGCGAGGTACCCGTCAGGTGACGAGGATGAGGAGGCGGTCGGTCGACGTGAGCACGGGATCTTCTCCGACCCCGATCACGACGGCGCCACCCACCACGGCGCCCAAGACAAGCCCGTCGGCCTGGCGACGCACTTCAGCCAGCGGCTGGCCATGAAAGCGGGGTTCGAGGTCGATCTCAGCCAAGCGGTAACGGTCGGTGCCGAGCATCCGGAGCAGCAGATCAGAAGCGTGGGGCGACTCGAGGCTTTTCGCTACGGCATGACCGACAAGCTCGTTGACAGAGATCGTCTGGGTGACACCCAAGTCATGGAGCGCCTCGGCGACATCAGGAGAGGACACCACAGCAATCACCGGAAGGTCCGGCGCCAGCTTGCGGAGGATCACGGCAATGATGAGGGCGTCCCCGTCGTCCGGGGTGGCGATAAGGGCCTCACGAGCGCGCGCCGGCTGGGTGCTCGCGATGACGCTCTCAGCTGCTGGGTCACCGTCGACCACCCGAACACCCTCAGGTGCTTGAGCCTCCCCGGTAGCCGGATCGTGGACCAACACCAGCGGCACCTGCCGCTTCGCCAGCTCCTTCAGCATCAAAGGCACCAGGGTGTGGCCCCCGAAGACGATCGAGTAAGGCTGGTCTGGGAGTGATCGGTCCATGCCTAGAAGCCTCCGGAGGTGCGATGATGTGGCAGCCGCCGTGAGGATACCGAAGACACCTGCAAGAAGTGGGATCGCAGTGACCATTACCGCCACTGCGACTATCCGGCCGGCCGCGTTATGCGGGGTGACGTCGCCGTAGCCGACGGTGCTCGCTGTGGTAAAAGCCCAGTACACCCCCGTTGCGAACGAGACGTGCTGGGTCCACGCGTAAAGGGCCGCCCCGACGATCAGCACGGACCCGGCGAGGACGAGAAGGAAGGCAGCCTGACGCCGGGTAAGCTTCTTGGCGAGGCGCCTCAGAAATATCGGCATCCCGTAACGCTAGCCCTAGCGGGATGATCGAACTGTCTCCCCTATTTTGGTGGCGACTATCGCTGCAAGCGCTAAGAGTCCTGCGGCGAGGCACTCGACGACAAGCGACGACTTCGCGTACGGTGCATCAAGGGAATCTCGAAAGCCGAACAGGCTGAAGTTGACCGAGACCAGTAAGGCAGCGACGGTACCTGCAGCGAATGCGGCTCCGCCGGCAAGCACGAACGGCAAGCGCTTCACCGCAACAACGATCGACAGCGCTATCCCGACGACCGCTTGCGCGACGAAGAGCGGGCCGATCGTCGGGATGTGACGGTACCCGTTAAACCACAGATGTAGGTGAATGACAGATGACAGCACTAACAGCACCGCCCCGGCCCACGCTGCCAAGTTCACCGTCCAAGTCGACGCCGAGCTGCGCGCAGTGGTAGGTCCGTGCGCTTCGAAGGCTGCCGAAGAGCTGCGGGTACTCCGGCGGGGGCTCACAACATGCTATTCGTAGCCGTCGTAGCCGGCGGATGCCGACAGGTTGGACTCACGGGGATAAACACGGCTCTCCGCACCTTCGGCGAGGAGAGGAGAGGAGAGGAGAGGAGAGGAGAGGCGCGGCGAGCCGTGAGCAGTTCCTTATGAACATGCTGTTAAGCGGCGCCACCAGCAACCCCGTGTACATTCGATCATCTAGATTGCCACCATGCGGGACCACGTAGAGACAGAGGTTCGCTCTCGCGCCGTCAGGGCTGCTCTCGGGAGGGAACCATTCGACCTGCTGCTCGCAGACGGCACCGTGATAGATGTAGGTACAGGTTCACTCCGCAACCTCGACGTTGGCATAGTCGGCTCACTCATCTCGAGCGTCCATCCACGTGGGGAGCGCCAAGACGCCCGCCTCCGGGTGGACTGCTCGGGGAGCTACATCGGACCTGGATTGATCGACATGCACGTCCACTTCGAGAGCTCGATGCTTACACCCGGTCAGTACGCCTCAGCGGTAGGCCGCCGAGGGACCACCACGGTATTCTGCGACCCGCACGAGCTCGCCAACGTGGCTGGAGTGGAAGGAGTTCGATACTGCGTTCAGGCGTCCGCCGGACTTCCCGTACGTTTCCTCTTCCAGGCACCTTCCTGCGTCCCTCCCCAGCCTGGCCTCGAGCTTTCCGGGCACGATCTGTTTGCCCCAGACGTCGCAGAGATGCTGTCGTGGCCGGAAATGGCCGGCCTAGCAGAGGTTATGGACATGCTCGGGGTCCTGGGACTCGATGAGCGAATGGTCCGAGTCGTCAGCGAAGGGCTCGCAAGCGGCAAGCTCGTGTCGGGGCACGCTGCCGGGCTGAGCCCAACGGAGATCCAGGCCTATCTCGCCGCCGGGATCGAATCCGACCATGAGATCTTCGCGACCGGCGAAGTTACGACCAGACTCCAAGCGGGGATGACAGTCGAGCTGCGGGGAATGCTCGACGGATTGCTACCCGACGTCGTAGCCGGACTTGCCGCACTGCCCGAGTTGCCAGCGCACCTAGTGCTGTGCACCGACGACCTCTTCGCCGCAACCTTGCTGCGCGACGGCGGTCTCGACCACCTGATTCGACGCCTGATCTGCCATGGCATGCCACCCGTCAGAGCACTTCGCCTCGCGACCTATCATGGCGCCCTTCGTCTCGGACGTCCAGACCTTGGGCTCGTAGCCGCCGGACGTGAGGCTGACCTGATACTGCTTAGCGATCTTGATGAGTTCGTCGTCACGTCTGTCTACAAGGCCGGGACGCTCATAGCCCGGGACTCGGAGATGCTCGTGGCGTGCGAGGAAAGTCATTCCATACCCCCGATGGACACTGTCCACCTCGATCCTGTGGGGCCGCAGGACTTCGTCCTGCGGGTTTCGCGTGCAAAAGAGTCTGTCAGGATGAAGGCGATAGACGGGATCATAAACACTTCCTGGAACGAAGTGGAAGTCGACGTCAGCAACGGGGAAGTTGTCGTCCCCGATGGCTACCTGCTCCAAGCAGTCGTTCACCGCCATGGCCGGGCCAGCCAGCAGGTCCGCACAGCCCTAGTAACGGGGTGGGGGAAGCAGTGGACGGGAGCCATCGCTTCCACGGTCTCTCACGACACCCACAATCTCGTAGTGTTCGGCCGGGACCCCCACGACATGGCCGTGGCCGCTAATGCAGTGATAGCCACCCAAGGTGGTGTAGCCGTGGCAAAGCACGGCTGCGTGGTCACCCAGATAGCGTTGCCGATAGCAGGAATCCTGTCGCCACTTTCCGCCGATGAGGTCGCGCTAGCCCAAGACGCACTTCTTGTAGCGGCGACTGACGTCGGACTCCCGCCGGGCGGTCTCAGCCAGCCGCTGATGCAGGTGTTCGCGTCATGCCTTGCTTGCATCCCTGGACCACACCTGACCGACCTCGGCCTAGTCGACGGGACCACCGGCGAGCTGTTCCACGACGCGGTCGTCTCGTGAGCAAGCCACTCGAAGGCTGCCCGCAGGCGCACCTTCGGACTATGCTGAAATCGACCCGAATCGGCGCAATACGGGGAGTTCAAGCACTCCGACCAGAACGTAGATAGCGACCGACACGACCGTGATGGTAGCCACGCCGGACCACAGCGCGTTGTACTGCGATTCCGTGCTCGACTCCAGCATGTAGAAACCGAGGCCCTTGCCTGTAGACAGCCATTCAGCGAGGACGGCACCAAGGAGGGCCCCCGGTGCGGCGATACGAGCGGAGCTGAACAGCGATGGAAGGGCGCTAGGGACCTGCACCTTCGCCAAGATCTTCCACTTCGAGGCGTTGTACGCGCGCATCAGGAGCAGCGAGTCAGCCGGAGCCGACCTTAGGCCCTGCACTACGTTGACCAAGGTCGGGAAGAAGGTAACGATGCCCGCTATCACTGTCACGCTTATGAGACCGCGTCCGAAGGCCAGGGCTATAAGCGGAGTCATCGCCACCAACGGCACTGAGCGCAGGACGACGGCGACCGGCATGAACGTCGCCTCAACAGTCCGGCTGGTGACCACAGCCATCGCCGCAATGACGGCGAGCGCTGTACCGAAGACGTAGCCCAGCGACGCGTCCCTGAGCGTCACCGTCAACTGGGTCAAAATGGTTGCGCGATCAGCGGCAGCTGACTGCCCTTGCGTGAGGTAGCGCCACACATCGGCGGGCGTCTTGGCGAAATACGAATTCAGGTTGAGCAACTTCACGAAGGCGGTCCACAGCAGCACCGTTATCGCTACCGAAAGGACTAGGAACATCACGGAACGCCCTGCCTTATAGAGCCTTCCTCGGTATCTGCTAGCAGCAGCCTCCATATGAGCGACCGGTACGAGAGCAGTAGCCCAGGGCATCGCTAATCTGCTGACGAGGCTCGTCGCCGCATATCCCAACCCGGCCAGAGCCGACGCGAACAGGGCGATGCTCCACACCCGAGTTACGTCCAAGGACTGCTCAGCGTTGATCATCGCGACACCGAGTCCCCGGGTGCCACCTAGGTACTCCCCGATGATCGCCCCGAGGAGGGCCGCCGGCGCGGCGATCCGCAAAGCAGCGAACAAGCTCGGCAGGGAGGACCACAGACGTACCTTGACCACAGCGACCCACGACCCACCGCCGTACGCCTTTACGAGGTCCAGGCTTGTCCGGTCCGCTGACCTCAGTCCGGCCGACATACCGACGAGCGTCGTCAGGAACACACTCATTGCCGCCAAGACCACCTTTGGCTTGTCGCCGCCGAAGACGATGTTGAGAATCGGAGCGATCGCAATGATCGGCATCGCGTAACTCGCGATAGCCAGGCGTAGCAGCGCTGCCTCTACCGCAGGACTCAAAACGAAGACCAGCGCGAGGACCACTGCGAGGGCGTTACCCCACAGCCAGCCTTGCGCCGCCTCCGCGAGGGTTATACCCGCATTCTCTCGGAGCAGGACTCTATTACTCCACAGCCCGTCGGCCACTCCCACGGGGGTCGGCATGATGTGCTTTCCGGCGAACACGAACACGGCGAGTAGCTCCCAAACGACTAGGAGAACTGCTACTCCAAGAGCGGCCCCCATCCAAGGTAGCTCCAACATGCGTGCGAGCGGCGGGACTTCCACTCGGCCACGACCGCTGCCACCAGTAGTGCCTGGCTTTCCGACTTCGCTCTCGGCTACCAACTGGACCATCTAGACGTCGTCTCCGCTAGCCGGGATCCCATCCGAGAAGAGCAGGTCGGACAGCCGATCCGTCAACTGGTGGAAGCGAGCTGACTTCATCATGTCCGGCGTCCGAGGGCGCGCTAAGTCCACGGTGACCACAGTCCGAACCCTCCCGGGCCGTCCGGTCATCACGACAACCTGATCGGCCAGAAACACCGCTTCGCTGATCGAGTGCGTGACAAGGACTGTCGTCGTGGCTCGCTCGGCCCAGATCCGAAGGAGCTCCATATTGAGTCTCTGACGGGTCATCTCGTCCACGGCGGCGAAAGGCTCGTCCAAGAGGAGCAACTCGGGCTCGACGACCAAGGCCCTGGCGATAGCCACCCGCTGTCGCATACCACCCGACAGCTGAGAGGGCCGGGCCCTCTCGAAGCCTTCCAGTCCGACCAATCGGATCAGATCATCAACCTCGGACTCGGGCATCTTCGCCGAAGTCAACTCGAGGGGGAGCTTCACGTTGGACCTCACGGAGCGCCACGGCAGGAGAGCGGCGTCCTGGAACGCAATACCGAGTCTGTGGCTCTTGCGCAGTTCAGCAGGAGTCTCGCCATTTACCGCCACACTGCCCGAGGTTGGCTTCTCCAGGTCGGCAAGAACCCGTAACACTGTCGACTTTCCGCAGCCTGACGGTCCGATCAGCGCAATAAAGGCGCCGCGCGCAGCGGTCATCTCGAATGATTCGAGTGCGGTAACAGCACTTCGGCCTATCTTGAACTTCTTTGTCAGACCCGAGATCTCGATACCGGCGCGGTGGCGACGGCCCGAGCCCTCTTTAGCTGGGCACGACCTCAAGTCGTCGATGGGTCTGTCTTCTTGGTTGGCATGCCTGGGAATGACTGATCCTGCTGGCACGGTTGTATCAATCCAATCTCCAATAGAGCGGGCAAGTACACTCCTCCCATTCTTGGCGACGGGATACCCATGGTCAACACTCCAGCGGACCTGTTCACACAACTGACACATTCACAGCCTAGAGAAGCAGGACGGCGCGCAGATTGGATTGTTCACCGATCTGAAATACTCCTGCTTGTATCGTCGCGTACGTGACGACACGAACGATTCCGCGAATCAACCTCGAGACCGACAGCCCTGAAGATCTTACTGACGCTTTAGTGGGGGCCTCCTGCGCATTCGTGACAGGACACGCGCTTCCTCAAGAGGTCCGCACCGACCTACTTGCCGTATCCCGCGAATTCTTCGACCTAACTCCGTCGGAAACATCGAGAGTCCAGTGGCGGGGCGACGGAATCTGGCGAGGCTGGCAAGCCCTCGCCGGCAATCGCGTCGTCGAGGATCTCTCCGCCTCAGCTGTCTTAGAACGTTTCGAGCTACCTTCAGCGTCGGACACGTCTGCGGCCAGCAACCTACGACACTCTCACTTCGACCACTTTAACTTGTGGCCCCGCCATCCTGTCGGATTCGCAGCAGCGTGGACTCGCTACCACGCAAGTCTCGCTGCGCTGTCAAGCCGGATCATGAATTCGATCTCGGAAGTGTTGAAGCTGCCAACCTCCGACCTTGGAAAGTGGTGCGAAAACCACCACGGCAGTCTCGTAGTCAACAACTATCTACCACAGCCGGAGGAGCCTCCTAAAGGCACGCTACGACAGAGGGCACACACCGACCTGGGTGGACTCACCGTCCTATGGGCTGACGAAGCCCCGGGCGGGCTGGAGGTCCGTCTACCGGCCCACGATGAATGGACCCCGGTCGAGTTTCGAGACGGAGACCTTCTAGTACAACCCGGAGATATGTTAGCCCGATGGACCAACGGCGTCCTGCGCGCAAACATCCACCGAGTGGTGAACCCGCCTCCCGGACTCGGCTCTTCGAGCAGGAGGATATCGATCGTATACTTCCACTACCCTAGTCTAGATACCGACATCGTGCCCGCTGAGTCGTGCGTGTCGACGGACTGCCCTCGGATGCCTCCGATGCACGCAGGAGAACACCTAAGACGGGCCGTCCATGACCCAAAGCGACGAACAGACCCGCAGGTCTGAGCGCCGCTTGGGATTCTCTAAGACTTGCCCGGTGGGGCAATCACCAGCTCGCGTGGGCGTTCCTCAACCCACGACGAGCTGCGCCTGCAGGTAGTCCAATTCCCCGGCGAACGAACGGCGAAGAGACGCTTTATCCGAGTCGTCCAACCAGGAGGCTTCCACACCGTCGAGCACGAAGCGACGGACCTGTTCGATGTCGTAGCCCAAAGCGAGGCAGAGGTCTACATATTCCGATCCGATGTCGGTCCGGAACATAGTCGGATCGTCCGAGTTCAAGGTGACGCGCAGGCCGGCGTCGACCATATCTTTGATCGGATGAGCCCGAAGGTCGGGCCACCCATACACGACGGACGTGGACGTAGGACAGCAGGTGAAGTAGATTCCCTCGTCCCTGCAACGGGCAGTCACTTCCGGCGATTCAAGCACGTGGTATCCATGGTCGATTCGTTCGCATCCAAGAAGATCCAGGCAAGTGGAGACATTCTCGGGTGGACCGTCCTCGCAAGCGTGACTCGTCAAACGCAGGCCACTACGTGCAGCCAAGGCGAATGCCTCCACGAACCTCTCCGGTGGATCGGGAGCTTCGGCCCCGTCCATTCCGAGCCCGATAACTTCGGGGCGTCGAAGCGCTACAACTTCTTCCACCATCTGACGAGCCGTAGCCGGCTCGTCTTGACGGTAGACGTCAGCTATGAGCCGACACTGCACGCCCAGGTCCGTCTCTGCCTGACGAATACCGTCGATGATCCCGTCGATCACAGTCGCTATCGTGATACCCCGGCGAGTATGAAGAGTAGGGTTGAAGAACATCTCGCGATACCTCAGGTTCCCCAACGCAACTCCGTCTTCGAGAGACTCGTAGGCTACGCGGGCGAAGTCCTTACGGTCGACCAGGGTCGAGGAAACTAAGCCAAAGATATCCAGGAACTCGTAGATGGTTGCGTAGTCGTATAGCCTCGATACGTCTGTTGTCGGCAAGGCTATGCCGTGGCGTCCGGCAAGATCTGCGAAGGTTGAGGCACGCACGGTGCCTTCGAAGTGGCAATGCAATTCCACCTTCGGAACCCGGCGGAGCAACTCCTCGAATCGCATGCAGACTCCTGTTTAGTTCTCAGGCAGGGATCGGCAAAGAGCTTTTACCACTGTAGATCTCCTGCAAAATAGAGTTGTCGAAGTAGCTTGGCGAACTCTTTATACCCAGCAGTGATAGCGTTGCGACGTTCTGCGATATGTCCGTCGGGTCCAACCACATCAGGCCATGGGCTTCTGTGACCGAAGTCTTGTACAGCGGCTCATACGCTGCTAGCTCCTTGGTCTGCGTGGGTATGTCCAGGCCATTGGTCTTTCCGTAGACGTTCACCGTGAGATCAGCCGCTAAGGTCGGATCCTCGAAGGCCTTCTCCCACCCTAGGATTTCACCTGTCATCAGGGCCTTTATCTGGGCTCGCTTTGTCGTGTCTTGCAGATTGGAAGTCAAGACGCAGTATGTTCCGCTGTAGAGACGATACCCGTAGTCGTACATCAAGAAGGTGTGGGTGGCTACCCCCTTGGCCGCCAAGAGAAAGGGCTCGTTGGTGATGAAGGAGAACCACCCGTCTACTGTCCCCGCCGCAAGGGGTGATGGGTCGAACTGCACCGGGACTACGGTGACTTTAGAAGCAGGGATATTATTCATCTTTAAAAATGCATTAAAGGAGACCAAGTTACCTGCCTGCACGCCGATCTTCTTGCCAATCATGCCTTGCGGGTCTGCGATGGGCGACTTGGCCAGTGACATGATGGCCTGTGGTGCCTTTTGAAGGCTGGCGCCGATGATGGTGAGCTGGGCACCATTGTTGATCGCCTCGGAGGTGATATCGGGCCCGCTTATGCCTACTAGGGCCTTGCCCGATACTACGATCGGCTCCACGGATGTTGTCGGCCCACCTGCCAACAGCGAGACGTCGAGACCGTTGTCCGAGTAGTAGCCGTTCGACTTGGCGATGAAGCTACCGGCAAATTCGATGTCTTCGATCCAGTCGAGCTGAAGTGCGCCCGAGCCGAGAGACTTTGAAGGCGCAAAGGTACTCCCTCCCGTAGTACTGGCTCCCGTAGTACTGGCTGTCGATGAGGCGGCTTTGCTCGACGTCCCGCATGCAGCGAGGAGCGCTCCCCCGCCAGCTGCTAACGCGATCGCTCCTGCACCGCCTTGAAGAGCCCGGCCGAGAAATTGTCGGCGATCGAACTGAGCTGATGTCATACAAGTCTCCTGTCCTAAATTCTTACTTTTTTCTGCGAACCACTGCGCTTCAGCCTTGGTGCCCCGGTTCAACGGGCGGCGTTCTTGACGAAATCAGCTTCGGTATATGTTTCGGGGACCTTTCCTCCAAACCAGCCACCTCTCACGTGGCGACGCATGGTGTCGGCACTGGCGTCAGTTGCTAAGGCTGCTGAGTGCCACAGGTAGCAGTCATGGAATAGGATGTCGCCGCGCTCTGCGTATACCGCTATCTCGCCAGGTATCTTCTCGAACCGTAGAGGCATCAAGTAGGGAGGCGACTCGTCGGAATAGCCACCGGTGGACGCTGCACCGTCAGGAACTACAGCTCCGTTGACGTTCTCATACGGCGCCGGGGTCGCCCACTTGTGGCTTCCGGGAACGACCCGAAGAAAGCCGTTAGCCGGGCTGGTACCGTCGATGTGTATAGTGACAGCGGTGGAGGGCCAGATGTCGAGATGCGGGCTTGACTGCCAATCGGAATGCCAGCCGATGCGGGTGTAGCTGCTCTCACTTCCGGGTCTGGCGTCTTGATAGACGAACCCGAACTGCCGTTCCTCTGCGGACCATACGCTGCCGCCGAGCCACCGACGCATCAGGTCGATGACGTACCGTGAGTAGAGAATGTCTCGCGCCGTCGGTGACAGTTCCGTTATGTGAACTACATAGTTGGCAAACTTGGTTGCCTTCTCAGTAGCGTCGTTCTCGACAAGACGGACCGTACCGTACCTCGGGTCAAGCTCGCCCGCAATAAGGCGCTTCTGGGCTTCGAAGCACTCGGCTTCTAGGCGGTCGACGGTTTCGTCGTCGAGGGCGCCGGCCAGCACGGCGAAGCCGTACTCGTCATAGAAGGAGGCGAGTCCATCGAGGTCATCCGCGGTGAATGCCCACGGGTTGGATACGATCTTGTGTTGAATGTCTATCACGCAACGGCAGGTTACGACTCGATTGTTGCCGGCCTGTTTCCTGACGGCAAAGCCTTGTACTTTTTACCAACCGGAAATATTGCGGGCCACTCCCATCACCCTTCCGCCAGTGGACGTAGCCGCAGGAGGGAGCACCTGGATGGATCTTGGGGTCTCGTCGATGAGCAAGCGCGAATGGGCCGGCCACGGCCAGGGGTCGAGGAGGAGACCAGATGAGCACTGAGAATGATGGACCCGGCGGCAAGCGCCGGAGTGCTCAGAACTCCCAGGGTGAGACGCTGCAGGACCGGTTGGAGAGACTAGAGAAAGTGCTCTCCGACAGTAGTTTCGTCGAGTTGTTCGAGCGTCACGCGACGCCGTCGTGGAGGCGTGCTAATCAGGGGGAGCACCGTTTGCCGGTAGCGACCGCAGTCCTTCTAGCAATAGCCTTGCAGCTGGTACTGCCTAGTAATCTCACCTTCCACCCGACGTACCTTCTACCCTCCCTCGAAGGCCTACTGCTCGTCGGTGTCACGATCGCGAACCCGAGGAGGATAAATCGGACGTCGGTCGCGTTGCGCGCCAGCAGTATCGCTCTCATAGCTCTTATCTCTGCCGCTAACGCGTGGTCAACCGGCGAGCTGATCAAGGGCCTGGTGAACGGGACAGCGGGCGACAATGCGGCTCTGCTGTTGACTAGGGGAGCTAGCATCTATCTAACAAACATATTGGTATTTGGCCTGTGGTACTGGGAATGGGACCGGGGCGGACCCGTTGCTAGGGCTCGAGCAACCAAGTCGTTCCCAGACTTCCTTTTTCCGCAGATGGCCCAGCCCGACCTCGCCCCACCAGACTGGACACCGACGTTCGTCGACTACCTTTACGTGTCGTTCACTAATGCCGCCGCCTTCAGCCCTACCGACACCATGCCCCTCTCGCGTTGGGCGAAGCTGCTCATGCTCCTGCAGTCGGCAATGGCGATCCTTACCGTTGCCTTCGTCATCGCTAGAGCCGTTAACATCCTGAAATAGGAGCGGGGAGCGAAGGGCGGCTTCGCCGTACGGGGTCGCGCTGGCCCGTGGTGTGTAAAGTTGGCGTTGTGTACGAGCGGCGCGGACCATGGGTCCGCCTCAGCACCTCGGTGGTGCACGAGAATCCTTGGTACTCGGTTCGCCATGACGACGTCCTGCGACCTGACGGTAGACATGGTGACTACTTCACCGTCGAGAGCTCCCCGGCCGTGTTCGTCGTCGCGTTCGACGAGCAGGGCCGCATACCGCTAGTCCGGTTATACCGTTACACGGTCGGGCGGACGTCTCTGGAAGTTCCCGCCGGGAGCTGCGATCCCGGGGAGCTCCCCCTCGTCGCGGCTAAGCGGGAGCTCGCCGAAGAGACAGGCCTCGCGGCTTCGCAGTGGGATGCACTCGGAGTTCTGTTCCCAGCCAACGGCCTGTTGAGAGAGGAGAACTACGTCTTCGCTGCACAGGGGCTTGTCGACACGGGGAGCGACGACCGGGCCGCCGAGGGCATCGACGAGGTTGTTATGGTGAGCGCCGAAGAGGCGTGGGCGCTCGTTTCGGACGGCACGATCACCGACTCTCAGACCGTGGCGGCACTGGCCTTGGCCACTTTCGCACAAGCGATACCCAAGGGGCCGATCATCGGTGGACTTCGACACACCGGTGACGACGAAGACCCGTTGCTACGCTAACTCGCTCAGTGGTGATCGACGGCCGAGTCCGCAGCGCCCATGACCCAGGTCAGATTTAACATGCTAGACATCTATACCTCTAGACATCTGTCAGGAAGTGTGCGTATGATTCGACATGCACAGGTTCTCGGTAGTCCCTGAGACAGATAGCGCGCCGCCGAGGTATCGGCCGAACCGGCTAAGAACCGGCGTGCCTCTCTACCGGGAGGTGTACGACTCACTCGAAGAGCTGGTCATGTCCATTCCTCTCGGCGACGAACGGCCCTTGGCGCCCGAAACTCAGCTGATGTCTACCTTCGGGGTGAGCAGGGGCACGCTACGCCGGGCGCTTGACGAGCTAGTCCGCCAAGATCTACTGCGCGTTGAGCCGGGACGCGGCACGTTCGTGGTTCAGTCGACGAAAGTTCGCTGGCTCGTCTGGGACCGCCTCGTCGAAGTGGCCCGGCCCGACTCACGCTTCGACATGGATGTGAGCCGCTTCGTTCCCGACTTCGAGGGCAGGGAGCGCTGTGACATCCAGGTGCAAGACCTCCCCGATTATGCACAAGCCGCAGTCGTCTTTATTGCACCTGACAACTCCTTGGAGGCGCTACGCCTCGACGCCCTCCGGCAGGGGAAACGCCTGGTGGTGCCCACCTTTGGGCTCCGTCGAGGGCTCGTCGCCCTCGACGGGGCCCGCCTGAGCAAGGCAGACATGGCCTTGGCGGCGACTCTTGATGGGATGGAACGTCTAGGAACGGTGTTGACGCTCGATGATCTCCGCCAGCTGGAACCGGTAGGAGTCGTCTTGACCGGAGCGGTAGCAGTGACCAGGCAGGGGCTGCACTTCGGCGGCGGCGATGGCTACTTCGACTTGGAGTGGGCTCTGCTGCGACACTGCGGCCTTGCCAGTCCGACTACCACAGTGGTAGCGGTTATCCACTCTTGCCAACTCCTAGACGTCGATGTTCGGCCCGGCCATCACGACGCCGTTGCCGACCTGATAATCACGCCAGAGGGAGCAGTTGCGCCGGCATCCGTGCTGCCCAAACCTGACGGTCTGCGCTGGGAGGAATTCCAGGCCGGTATCGGCGATTCCAAGGCTTACGTTTCGGACCTGCTGTCCGAGATCACCTCGACCAAACCCGCTGCCATCCGCCACCGGGCAGGAGCCCGGCGATGAGCGCTAGCCAAGAGCCGACGAGCTCACATCGCGAGCGAATCTGGACCGAGCTTGCCAAGGTCGCCCGGCCGGACTCGAGATTCCACTGGGACTTCTCGTCCTTCATAGCCGACTTCGAAGGCAGCGACGAGTGTGCGCGGCGCATCCGCTCACTTGATTCGTACCGGATGGGCGGTGCCGCATTCATCACCCCTGACAACAGCACCGAGGCCCTACGGGCCCAGGTCATCGCCGATGGACGACCTGTCTTAATGACCACCTACGGTATCGTCAGAGGTTTCTTGGCCTTGGATGCGGGTTCGGTCAAAGCCGGCCAGGAAGCCTACGCAGCGACTCTGGACGGCATGGATCGTCATGCCCGACCAGTCACCCTCGCGCAAATTTCACCCTGGGGCCCGCTTCGGCTCTTGGTAACTGGCGGATCAGCCGTAAGCACGAACGGCGTCCGATTCGGTAAAGGCCACGGCTTCTTCGACTTGGAATGGGCGATCCTCAGCGAAATAGGTGTGGTCGACGACGACACCGAGATCGCGTGCGTTGTGCACGACTGTCAAGTAGTCGACGAGTCACTCTCCGGAGAAGACCATGACGTGCCCGTCGACTGGATCATCACACCCACTCGCAGCATCCACGTCGACGCTCCGGGCCGACGGCCGGGTCGGGTCAGGTGGGAAATGCTCGAGGGAAGCCAGCTTGGGGGGGTCCCTCCGCTCCGAGAGCTCAGGGCCGGCGTCAAGGCACTTTAGTCCTACACCTCAAACACCAAAACACACCTAGCAGTCCAAAACATAGAAAGGCGCATGTTATGTCCGACGCTGCGTTTAACGCGCACGCCCCCGAATCCGTCGTTGAGGCGCATGGAATCGATTTAATACCCGACCCAGAACGCCACGGAAGGCCGCGGGACCTCTTTGGCATGTGGATGGGCACGAACCTCAACGTGTTCTACGTAGTCAATGGCGCCGTGGTGATCTCGCTGGGACTCTCCTTCGGCCAGTCGGTGCTCGCCATGATTCTCGGCAACCTCGCCTTCGTCACCGTAGGGTTAACCAGCCTGCAGGGCCCAAAGACTGGGACTTCTACTTTCGCCGTGTCACGCGCGGCGTTCGGACCGAATGGCGGCAAGGGGCTTTCGTTCTTCAACTGGATCACCTGCGTTGGCTTCGAAGCTTCCGGCCTGGCGCTGGTTGCATTAGCTGCGCTTGCAATTTTCTCCAAGGCCGGAGTTTCGTCGTCGACTGGACTCAAAATCGCGATCATTATCGTAGCCGCAGTCATCCAGAGCCTACTTCCGATGCTGGGATATCGTTTGATCCTCGCCTTCCAACGTAAGCTCGCGTGGGCATCCACGGTCCTCTTCGTAATCATGGCAGTTCTTGTCGCATCCAAAGTCCACCTTGGCACAATATCGAAGGGCGGGACTTGGCAGGACTTCACCTTAGCTATCGCGTTGATCGTATCCGGTGGTGGCCTGTCTTGGGCGAACACCGGTAGCGACTACTCCCGCTACCTGCCGCGAAGCAGCTCGGCCAAGCAGATTTTCCTCTATACTTCTCTCGGGGGATTTCTTCCGGCAGTACTGCTCGAGGTGCTCGGCGCGGCGATAGCATCTGTGGTTTCATCGGCCAGCGACCCGATCGGCGGGATCCCGAAAGCGCTGCCGGGTTGGGTAGCAATCCCATATTTGCTCTTCGCGATCGTCACCCTCTTCGCTGTCAACTCTATCGATTTGTACTCGTCCGGGCTAACCCTCCAGTCGCTCGGCGTCCACCTCGCCCGCTGGAAGTGTGTCGCTGTCGATAGCGTCATCTGCACAGTCTTGTGCTTCTTTGTCATCTTCTCGAACTCGTTCAATACCTATTACTCTGACTTCCTCGGCCTGCTGATACTCTGGCTAGCCCCGTGGTTCGCCGTCTACCTCGTGGACTGGTTGCTTCGAGCAGGCCGGTACGATTCGCTAGCTCTTCTCGACGAGTCCAGCCGGGGCCGCTACTGGCGCAAAGGGGGTATCTTTCTCCCTGGGATAGCGGCTCAGTTGCTGGGAATGGTCGCGGCAGCCATGTGGATTGACAGCGCCGCCTTCGTAGGACCATTGTCGTCTGCTAGCGGCGGAGCAGACTTCAGCGTCTTCGCCGGCGTGGCGGTAGCAGGCCTCGCATACTGGGTCCTAGCCCGGCGAGCGCTCCGAAGGGAGAACCAGATCTTGAAGAGCGCAGCGGAGCCATCCACAAAGCTGTTCACCGCCGTCTCCAAATAACGCGTCCACGGCTGCCGCATACCACACCGTAGGAGGTGGAGACGCTGTGAGCAGTCGCTTGAAGCGTGACGCAAGATCCGTGGACCACCAAGAAGGGGTCCGGTCCTTCCTCGAGAAGCGACCGGCGTGCTGCACGGGGAACTGAACGTCTCCGGCGTTGCTCAGGGCACCTCACATGGTGACGTCCTAAGTTCGGGGACGCTCAGCGCCGACCGTACCTCGGCGGTCGCTTCTCAACGAAAGCCATGCGCGCCTCTCTGGCGTCAGGCGACAGGAGATTGACGCTCTGAGCTGCAGACTCAGCGTCGAGAGCCTCAGCCATGGTGGAACCCGATCCGGCGTTGAGAAGCTGCTTGATCAGGCCCTGAGCTATCTGGGGTCCCGCTACCAGGTCCCCGGCGAGCGAATAGACCTTGCTCTCGATGTCGGCACCCTCTACGACCTCGTTGATTAGGCCGATCGCCGCCGCCTCATCAGCTGAGATAAGAGCGCCTGTCAGGCAAAGCTGCTTCGCACGATGCAATCCCACCAGGCGGGGCAGCAGCCACGATCCTCCGAAGTCGACCGAAAGGGCGCGTCGGACGAATATCTCGGCGAAGCGCGACCTCGGGGTGGCGAAGACCATGTCGCAGCCGAGAGCAAGGTTGCAGCCCGCTCCGACTGCATCGCCGTCTACGAGGGCTATCGACGGCTTGGGAAGCTGGTGCAGCGACAAGGCGACCTGATGGACTTGGCGCATGTTGTCAAGAGGGTGAGTGTCGGAAACGGAACCAGTGAGGTCCGCCCCCGAGCAGAAGGATCCTCCAGCCCCACGCAGGATCAAGACCCGGTCGGTTGGGGATTCGGACACTTCCGCGAAAGCTCGGCCAAGTTCCGCCCACATAGTGGAATTGGCAGCGTTCTTCTTCTCGGGCCGGTTCAAAGTGACCGTCGTTACGCAACTCTGCCTCGAGACGATGATCGTCTCGTATGGTCTGTCTTCCATCCGCAAAATGCTACTTGGTAGTTGGTGTCCTGGCCGGGCTGCCTCCACCCGAAAGGCGCTGCGCAACCGACCGGCGCCGCAAAAGCGGTCACAGAAACGACCTCATGCGACGCGACACTCCCAGGGCACGACCTTGAAGGTGGCAACGTTAGGGTCTTTCGGCCGTAGTAGCCGCCGGCCTGCTCCGTTAAGTTGATGAGACGTCCGACGAGAGCACCCAGCGAGGTTACTGTGATTGAGCCGACGGTTTCGACGATCCGGAAAGAGTCTATTTCCTCAGCCGGGGTACGTCGGCTGCACTTCGACATTTCTTCCCGGCCGTTCCTGGTCTTGGTCGAACTGACCCGCTCCTGCAGCTTGGCTTGTCGGCACTGCCGTGCCGAGTCCGCGCCTTTGCGCGATCCCAACGAGCTGCGCACCGAAGAACTCGAAGGCGTGCTCGACGACCTCGCCTCGCTGGGCGCGCCGCGCCCCAGGGTCGTCTTCAGCGGAGGCGACCCACTAAGACGCCCGGATCTTGACGACTTGATACGGTACGGCGCGCGGAGGAGCCTGTCCATGGCAGTGTCGCCGGCAGGTACGCCGCTGGCCAGTCCTGAGCGACTCGCCGCTCTGCGAGAGGCTGGAGCCGGGGCAGTCTCGCTTTCCATAGACGGGTACTCGCCTGAAACTCACGACGCTTTCAGGAGAGTCGGCGGCTCGTTCGGCTGGACCGTGGCGGCTGGCAGGTCGGCTGTAGCTGCCGGACTACGCCTCCAGATCAACACGACGGTCAGCAACGAGACGGTCTCCGACCTCCCCGGGATCGCAAAGTTGGTCAACGACCTGGGAGCAGGGATGTGGAGTGTGTTCTTCGTGGTACCGGTCGGAAGAGCCGACGTAACGCAGGCGCTCAGTCCCGACAACACCGAGGATGTGCTGCACTTCCTCCACGACATTGCCACGGTTGTGACCCTGAAAACCACTGAAGCCCCGGCCTATCGGCGCGTGATCCTTGAAGGCTCTCAGAAGCGCAGCCGTTGGCATCCAGGGCCCCTCTACGACAAGCTGTGGTCGGACCTGGACGGCATCTGGCCTGAAGGCGCCGAACGCGCCCGGCGGGGAAGTGACCAGAGCGCACCCAGCGGACATCGGCGTGCCCCTCTTTCTGTCGGTGACGGCCGGGGCGTGGTGTTCGTGTCCCACACCGGTGACGTCCAGCCGAGCGGGTTCCTACCCTGCGTCGTCGGGAACGTCCGCAAGCAGCCGCTGAGCGCCATCTACACGCAGTCCGCGCTTCTCAGGAGCCTGCGAGACCCAACCCGGCTCGCCGGGCGCTGCGGCAGTTGCGAGTACGCCACTTCGTGTGGTGGGTCTAGGGCTCAGGCTTTCGCTCGCACCGGCGATCCGCTCGGTGAGGACAAGAGTTGTCCTTACGGCGCCGGCTGAGACCGCCGACTCCACCGGTCAGCCTTGCACCCAAAGACTAACGGCCAGGCCGAGGCCGATCAAGGCCACGACAGACCTGAGGATGCGGGCCGGGACACGCCTGGCCAGGCGCGGGCCTAGGGTGCTCCCCAAGAGCATTCCTGCCGCTAGCGGAACTGCCGACGCCCATTCGACGTCCGCGAAGACGACGAAAATGGCGGCGGACGCGACCGTCGCTGCCCCAACGAGCACGTTCTTCAAGGCGTTGGCGGTAACCACGTCGGGCTCTACCAATACGAGCACCGCTGCGAGGGTCATAATGCCCGCCCCGGCACCGAAGTAGCCGTTGTACACCGAGATTGAGAACAGACCGACGAGGAAGATGGCCGCCTCGTACCCCGCTTGCCGTTCGATCAACGAGGACAGACGCGGCTGAGCGACGAGGAGCAACGATGCGGCAGCTACAAGGTAAGGGACGACGCTCTCGAAAGCTGACGGCGGTGTCAACAGCAAAGCTAGGGCGCCTACGCCTCCACCGAGCGCACTGACGCTGCACCAGCGGCGAAGCCACGCTCCTCGACCCGCGAGCTCGGGGCGCGACGCTAATGCAGATCCAGGCCAGCAGGCCACGAGCGCTACGATGTTCGCTACGCTCGCAGCGCGGGCCGGCAGGCCGACCGCCAGCAGCGCCGGGTATGAGACCAAGGAGGTTATGCCCCCGGCTGTCCCCAGGGCTCCAGCCAGTCCTCCTGCCGCCACGAGGACAACCGTCGCACCGGCTGACATCACGCTGGCAGCGGCGGGCGGCGAATAGCCCCTAGCTGGTAAAGCCTCATGCGATCAATGACGGGTCCGGGCCCCTTCCGCCGGAGCTTCTCACCTATCCCAACCAGGGGCATACCTACGAATCGTACCCGCCCCTAGCGGTCAGAGCTGATGTCGGCTTGGGCTGCTTGGGCTCGACGTCGGGAGACCTTGGCGTCTTTGCGAAGCTTGCGCTCCGCCACCTCCCGACGTGCCGCTCCCGGCTCATCCGACGCTGCTTCAGCTTTCAACCTGAGCCAGCTATCCAGACGCCTGCCCTCAAGACTCCCCTTAGACACGGCTAGCGTGAGCTCGCAACCTGGTTCGCTCGTGTGCGAGCACTGCGGATACGAACAGTGCGCAGCAAGGCTCTCCACGTCGGCGAAGGCATCTACCACGCCTTCACTCGCCCCCAGCACGGACAGAGCCCTGATCCCCGGCGTGTCAATCAGCAGCCCACCAGCCTGGACTCGCACCATCTCGCGCCGCGTCGTCGTATGCCGACCGGTTCCATCCCGACGTACTGGCCCTGTAGACAAGGCCCCATTACCCGACAAGACGTTGGCAAGGGTCGATTTACCGGACCCTGAGAGTCCGAGCAACGCGACCGTCATACCCTCTACCAGGTAGGGCGTCAGCTGGTCGAGCCCTTCACCGGTCATCGAACTGAGCGCGACAACAGCGACACCCTGCGCGACAGCAGCGACAGCGGAGGCTGACTCGGCAAGCACCCCCGGAGCCACCGAATCCGACTTGGTCAAACACACAACGGGGCAGGCGCCGCTCTGCCAGGCGAGTGCCAAGAACCGTTCCAGGTGACCTGAGGTCAGAACTCCGTCAACAGCGTCGCAGAGCAACACCGTGTCGACGTTCGCTGCGACTATCTGTGACGTCGCGCGGCCGGAGCCGGTCTGCCTGCGGAGCTCGCTGCGACGGGGCAAGACAGCAGCGATCTGCACCCGGCCCACGGTCGCGAGGTTCGCAACGACACCGACCCAGTCCCCGACAGCCACCTCCGTCCCCCGCTCGAAGCCGGCGCGGACCTCACTCGTCGCTGTCATAACCGTGCAGAGACCTCTGTCCACCCGCGACACCCTGGCGGGCATCGCGCCGGGATCGGACAGGCCGTCCAGCGCAGCTGCCCAGTCGTCGTCCCAGCCGAGCGACACCAGACCTGGCACAGCTAGGAAATCGGCCATAGCGTACTCCTCGAACCCGAAGCGGGTGGACGTAAGAGGACTATAGGCTGCTCGGTGATGCTCACCGGAGTCGCTCCAGTATCTTCAGTCCCGCCTGTGAGTTGGGTGACCCTCGCTTGTGAATCCCACGACCGGTTCTCCGACACGGTTCGGGCTCTGCCGGCGGACGCCTTCGCGAGGCCCAGCCTTCTGCCCGGATGGACATTAGGCCAGGTGGTGGCGCACGTAGCCCGCAACGCCGACAGCCACACTAGGCGCCTGCAGGGGGCGTTTCGCAACGAGGAGGTGGCCCGCTACCCGGGTGGGCCCGACCAGAGGAAACGAGACATCGAGGAGAGTTCTCTGCTGCCTCCCGGGGAGGTAGTCAGCGACCTCCTGCGGGCCCAACAAGAGCTGGAAGCTACCTGGGCACGCTGCGCCGCCGAGAACTGGCCGGGTTCGGATCTCTTCGCCGGTGACACCTGGCCTGTGAGCGACAGTCCCGTCCGGCGTCTGCGGGAAGTCGAGATGCATCACGTGGACATGGGCCTCGACTACGGCATCGACTCGTGGCCGGCGGAGTACGTCGCCTGGGAGCTGCCACAACTGCTGGCAACGGTGCCGGGCCGTGTGCCCAGCGGCGCCGACGCCCGTAACCTAGTGGCCTGGCTGGCGGGAAGGTCCGCCCTCCCAGAGAACTTCCGCCTCTCCGCCTGGTAACCGAGAACTTCGGGCTGACCATCGGGCCCGCACGGTCGGCCTCTGGACGGCTTATGGTCGGCCTCTGGACGGCTTATGGACGGCCCCCATGCAGACATGCGCTGGGGAGTCCTAGACAGGGGACTTGTGGATAGGGGACTTGTGGACACGGACCTCCTGAGAACGTTAACCTTCTTGTTGTTAAGCGCTAGTAACTCGGCCAGACGAAGGGTGCAAGCTTGGAGCGCCTAGTGACCAGAGTGGAACGCGGGGCGGCAGCGTTCAAAGCTAATGCCGACGCTCAACGAGCCTTGGCCGTCGAACTTAAGGGGCGCTTGGCCGCTGCGTCGGTCGGACCCGAAAAGGCCCGTCTGAGGCACCTGGAACGGGGACGTCTGCTAGCCCGGGACCGGATCGACGGCCTCCTCGACGCCGGCAGCCCGTTCTTGGAACTGTCGCCTCTCGCAGCCTACGGCATGTACGGCGACGACGCTCCCGGATCCGGTCTCATAACCGGCGTCGGAAAAGTGTCCGGCCGTCTGTGCATGATCGTCGCCAACGACCCTACCGTCAAGGGCGGAACCTACTACCCGGTGACAGTGAAGAAGCACCTACGAGCCCAGGAGATCGCCGGGCAGAACCGCCTCGCCTGCATCTACCTGGTGGACTCCGGCGGAGCGTTCCTTCCGCTTCAAGACGAGGTGTTCCCCGACCGTGAGCACTTCGGCCGGATCTTCTACAACCAAGCGAAGTTGAGCTCCGCCGGCATAGCCCAGATCGCAGCGGTAATGGGATCTTGCACCGCCGGGGGCGCCTACGTTCCCGCTATGGCCGACGAGACGGTCATCGTTGCCAACCAAGGGACCATATTCCTGGGCGGACCTCCCCTAGTCCAGGCAGCTACCGGGGAGGTGGTGTCTGCGGAGGAACTGGGCGGGGGTCTGCTGCACGCGCGCACTTCTGGCGTGGTTGATCACCTAGCCGACGATGACGCTCACGCGCTGCGGATAGTCCGCTCGATCGCCGGGACCCTGCCGGAACGTCCACCTCCACCGTGGCCGATCGAGGAGTCCGCGGACCCCCTCTACGACCCGGCGGAGATCTACGGTGTGGTGCCAACAGATCTTCGGGTCCCATACGACGTGCGCGAGGTGATAGCGAGACTGGTGGACGGCAGTCTTTTTGGCGAGTTCAAAGCCCTCTACGCCACTACGCTCGTGACCGGTTTCGCCCGCGTACACGGTCACCCGGTGGGCATAGTTGCGAACAACGGGGTCCTTCTCTCCGAGTCGGCTCTCAAAGGAGCTCACTTCATCGAGTTGTGCGATCAGCGTCGCATCCCGTTGGTGTTCCTTCAGAACATCACCGGGTTCATGGTAGGGCGGGACTACGAGGCGGGCGGGATCGCCAAGCACGGAGCGAAGATGGTGAACGCCGTAGCCTCTGCACGGGTTCCTAAGCTCACGGTCATCATCGGAGGGTCCTTCGGGGCAGGGAACTACTCGATGTGCGGGAGGGCGTACTCGCCCCGCTTCCTTTGGATGTGGCCCGGGGCGAGGATATCGGTCATGGGCGGGGAGCAGGCGGCGTCGGTGCTGGCCACTGTGAAACGCAACCAGGCGCAAGAAACCGGCGTAGCGTGGGGAGCCGAGGACGAGGAGGCTCTGAGGGTGCCCATCACGCAACGTTACGAGCACCAGGGCAGCCCGTACTTCTCGACCGCTCGGATATGGGACGACGGTGTCATCGACCCAGCTGACACGAGGACCGTGCTCGGTTTGGCGCTGTCGGTTTGTGCCGGTGCCGGCCTCGACGACGTCTCCTACGGCGTCTTCAGGATGTAGGCGATGTTCGACTCTGTTCTTATCGCCAACCGCGGTGAGATCGCTGTTCGTATCATCCACACCCTGCGCAGGCTCGGCATCAAGTCGGTCGCAGTGTTCTCCGACGCTGACGCAGGCGCCCGCCACGTCCTCGAGGCCGACACGTCCCTTTGGATAGGCCCGGCCCCGGCACGCGAAAGTTATCTCAGCATCGAGCGGGTGCTCGAAGCTACCGTCGTGTCAAAAGCGCAGGCGATCCACCCGGGATACGGGTTCCTGGCAGAGAACGCCAGCTTCGCTGCTGCGTGCGCCGACGCCGGTATCGTCTTCGTAGGTCCCCCACCGGGCGCTATCGACGTCATGGGTGACAAGATCAAGGCTAAACGCACGGTGGGTCTCGCCGGAGTTCCCGTCATCGCTGGCGTTGGGGAGCCGGGCATGAGCGATCGCGACCTTATCGACGCTGCCAGCCGCGTCGGCTTCCCCCTACTAGTCAAGCCGTCCGCTGGCGGTGGTGGCAAAGGGATGCACGTCGTCGTGCACCCCGACGGGCTAGCCGACGCCATCAGCCGTGCCCGCCGGGAAGCCTCTGCCTCCTTCGGTGACGACACGCTGCTCCTGGAGCGCTACCTAACCGATCCCCGCCACATCGAAGTGCAGGTCTTGGCGGACAGCGCCGGAACCACGGTGCACCTCGGCGAGCGGGAGTGCAGTCTGCAACGCCGCCACCAGAAAGTCGTCGAAGAGGCGCCGTCGACGCTGCTCGACGAGGCCGCTAGGCGTGTCGTAGGCGAGTCCGCGTGCCAGGCGGCGAAGGCCGTCGGCTACACCGGCGCCGGGACGGTCGAGTTCATAGTCTCCGCGGAGGAACCTGAGGCTTTCTACTTCATGGAGATGAACACCCGGCTGCAGGTGGAGCACCCTGTCACCGAGGCCGTGACCGGGTTGGACCTTGTCGAGCAGCAGCTGCGCGTCGCTGCCGGTGAGGTCCTCGACTTCTCGCAGGCCGATGTGCGTATCGTCGGCCACGCTATCGAAGCTCGGATCTACGCTGAGGACCCGGTCAGGGATTTCCTGCCCACAGGCGGAAAGGCCCTGCTCGTCCGGGAGCCGCAGGCGGACGGCGTCAGGATCGACAGTTCCCTGCTCGAAGGCAGCGAGGTGGGCACAGCCTACGACCCGATGCTCGCCAAGGTCATAGCGTGGGGCCCCAACAGGGACAGCGCCCTGGCACGCCTGGAGCGGGCTCTCGCCTCTATGACGATCCTCGGCGTGACCACGAATGTCGCCTTCTTGCGCTCGCTGTGCCGTCACCCCGACGTGCGCAGCGGGCACGTCGACACCGGTCTAATTGGACGGAACCTGGCCGAGCTGACGCAACGTGCTGTCCCGGCCGGACTCCTGGCAGCGTACGGGTTGTTCCGGCTCGAATCAGCCTGGGCCGCTGTCACCAGCTCCCGAGGGGACCGCCCGGTAGACATCTGGGATGCTCCGACCGGTTGGCGGCACATCCGTCCCCAGCCTCTCAGTTACAGGGTGAGCGTCGCAGGGGCGCCACCCGTGACCGTCGAGGTTTCCGGAACCGTTGCCTCGGCGTGTTTGAGAGTTGCGGGCGTGTCGGCGGACGGCGAGCCCTGCGAGCACCACGCCCGCCTCATTACAGCAGGCGCTTCGAAAGTGATGGAGCTTGACGGGACGACGTTTCGCGTCAACGGCTTGTGTGACGGACTTACCTGGTGGATCGACTTTGAAGGGGAGGCCTGGCCTGTCGACACCGTTCCTCCCGAAAGGCGCTCCGCGGGTCCCGCCCCGGGTGGACACGAAATCCTCAGCCCGATGCCGGGGAGGGTCCTCGCCGTTGAGGTCCGCTCCGGGGACACTGTCACCGCAGGTGACGCGGTAGCGGTCGTCGAGGCCATGAAGATGGAGCACACCCTGACGGCTGGAGCCGATGGCGTGATAGAGGTACTTGTCACGGTCGGCGAGAAGGTCTCCCTCGGCCAACTTGTCGCACGAACGGTACCTGAACAAGCCTGCCACGACGGCAACGACGAAGAAGAAAGGTGACCCCGCGGTGGACATGCTGCTCAGCGACGAACTAGAAACATTCCGCTCTACGGTGGAGGATTTCGCCAACAATGCGGTCGCTCCAGTCGCGGCCCTCCACGATCGCGAGGAGTCCTTCCCCTACGAGGTTGTCGCCGAGATGGGACGCCTTGGCCTGTTCGGACTTCCCTTCCCCGCCGAGTACGGGGGCATGGGAGGCGACTTCTTCGCCCTTTGCCTCGCCATCGAGGAACTCGCCCGCGTCGACCAGAGCGTCGCCATCACCCTGGAAGCCGCCGTCTCGCTTGGAGCGATGCCGATATACCGTTTCGGGACTGAGGAGCAAAAGCAGCGGTGGCTGCCGGATCTCGTCTCCGGTCGGGCACTGGCGGCGTTCGGCCTGACAGAGCCAGGGGCCGGCAGTGACGCCGCCGGAACCCGCACGACAGCCCGCCTTCAAGACGGCCAGTGGGTGATAGATGGCTCGAAAGCTTTCATCACCAACTCCGGGACGCGTATCACCAAGCTGATCACCGTCACAGCCATCAGCGGACCGGAACGCCAGATCAGCACCATCATCGTTCCCACCCCCGCCGCCGGGCTCACAGTAGAGCCTGGCTACTCCAAGGTTGGCTGGCACGCGTCGGATACGCACCCGCTCAGCTTCGACGGGGTGCGCGTACCAGCGGAGAACCTACTGGGAGAGCAAGGACGTGGCTACGCCAACTTCCTCCGTATCCTCGACGAGGGCAGGATCGCTATCGCAGCTTTAGCCGTAGGAGCCGCGCAGGGATGCCTCGACGAATCCGTCCGCTATGCGACAGATCGCGAGGCCTTTGGGCGTCCAATCGGCCGGAACCAGGGGATCGCGTTCAAGCTCGCCCGAATGCAGACCCGGGTTCACGCCGCCCGCCTGGCTTACTACGACGCGGCCGCGCGGATGAGCGCTGGCCTGGCTTTCAAATCCCAGGCTTCCATGGCCAAGCTCGTGGCGAGCGAAGCGGCGATGGACAACGCCCGGGACGCCACCCAGATCTTCGGTGGGTCCGGTTTCATCAACGACACACCGGTCGCCCGCCACTACAGGGACTCCAAGATCCTCGAAATCGGCGAGGGCACCAGCGAAGTGCAGCTCATGCTCATAGCCCGCCAGCTCGGGCTTTGAGCGATGCGCTGCGAGGCTGTCCTCGACGGTCGCTGCCTCAGCGAAAGCGGGTGCTCACCGATCCGAGCCCGCTTATGGTGGCGACGACCTCGGATCCCAGCCGGGCGGGAACCATGGGACCGAGAGCCCCGGTCATGATCACGTCACCAGCCCTGAGCGGGACACCCCTGGCGCACAAGGTGTCGGCCAGCCACCTCGCAGCGTTGAGCGGATGCCCAAGGCAGTCGGCGCCGGCACCGGTTGAGACGACCGTGCCGTCCGTGGACATCGACATGGCGACTTGCCTCAGGTCGACATCCCTGAGAGACACCGGGCGCCCGCCGAGAACGTAGGCTCCGCCGCTTGCGTTATCGGCGACCGTGTCCAGCAACGTGATGTCCCAACCCTCGATCCGGCTGTCGGCCACCTCGATCGCCGGCAAGGCGAAAGCCACGGCACGGATGATCTCGGCGAAGCCATGCGGAGCAGAGTCGAGGTCCCGGTCGAGAACGACCGCCACCTCTGCCTCCACGCGTGGCTGCAACAGGTCCGAGAAGACGAGGTCCGCCCCGTCGGGGTGCTCCATATCCACGAAGAGAGTTCCGAAGTCAGGTTGGTCCACTCCGAGCTGGCCCTGCACCGCCTTTGAGGTAAGTCCTATCTTCCGGCCCGATATCCTACGGCCGGCAGCCAGGTCGATTGCCGTGTTGCGTTCCTGTATCTCGTATCCCAACTCAACGCCGGCGTCCGGGTCGAACATGATCCGAACCGGCGGGCACGGCTTCGACTGTGCCGCAGCCTGGCGTAGAAGTCCGGCCGCAGCGGCGACGGCCGCGTCGCGTCCACCCGCCAGCCCGGGACCGCCGACCAACCTCAACGACCCTCGAAGTTCGCTGAGCGGCGTTCGGAGAAAGCCGTAATCCCTTCGCGGAAGTCCGACGTGGAGAAAAGCTGCATCGTCTGGAGCAGCACGTGGTGCGTGTGACTCTCGAAGTCTTCGGACAGGCCGTGGCGGAAGAGCCTCTTCATCGCCTGCACCGCCAGTGGAGCGTTCGCTGCGATCTCACCGGCCCACTCGTGGGCCACTTCGAGGAGATCTTCGTCGGCTACGGCCAGGTTGGCGAGGCCTATGTCGCAGGCGGTGGCGGAGCCTATGTCGCGACCGAGGAAGCCGATCTCGGCTGCTTTGGCCCAGCCGACCAGGCGTGGAAGGTACCAGGTGCCGCCGCTTTCGGGCACGACACCCCTTTTTGCGAAGCCGGGCATGAGCACCGAGGAACTCCCCACGATTCGAATGTCGCAGCCGAGGGCAAGGTCGAAGCCGTACCCGGCCGCCGCCCCGTTGACCGCCGCTATCACCGGCGTGTCCATCTGAGCGAGCACGACCGTCGGCAAGTGGCGGGTTCGTAGTGCTCCTACCCTCGACCAGCCCGACTGAGAGGCCTCCGATCCGATCCCCGAACCCGACAGGGCGTCCTTGATGTCGAGACCTGAGCAGAAGCCCTTGCCGGCCCCGGTGAGGACCACGGCCCGCACAGAGCTGTCGGCCTCCGCTGCTTCGAGGGTGTCGGTCAGCTCCGACAGCATCCGGGTCGAGATAGCGTTACGCCGGTGCGGACGGTTCAGCGTAACAGTCGCCACGTGACCGTTACGCTCATAGAGGACCTCCGTCTCGCCGACCGGCTCGCCGCTCATAGCGCCTCGTGCCCGGCGACGAGTTCCATTTGCCTACCTCCACGGTAACTGCTAGCCGCCGAACGGCCAGCGTCACCCGGCCGGGTGACGAAGAGATCCTAATAGCTTCCGCGCGTCGGGATTCGAAGGCGACTTTGTTATTTTACCTCTACGGTTAGCTTCGGACATCGCAACAACATTCACGCACGCACGGGAGGCTGTCGACATGTGGAACTCTTTTAGGACCGACTCTGATCTGGGGATCACGACGGAGATCACCAGTTACAGCGCCGGCGGTGGCGACCAGGTCCACGCTTACCTTTGCCGTCCGAAAGGCGACGGCCCGTTCCCCGCTTTGGTGGCGATCCACCACATGCCGGGGTGGGACGAGTTCTACCAGGAGTTCTCCGAGCGACTCGCCAGGCACGGCTACGCAGTGATCGCCCCCGACTTGTACTGCCGTTTCGGGCACGGCACCCCCGACGACGTGGCTGCTAAAGTCCGCTCCCAAGGCGGGGTCCACGACGACTCCGTGGTCGCGGACTGTGCCGCAGCGCTGACGTGGCTGCAGGCTCAGCCGTGGTGCTCCGGGCGGGTTGGGATCATAGGGTCGTGCTCAGGCGGCCGCCACGCGACCCTGGTCGCTTCGAAGGTGCCCGGATTCTCGGCACTGGTGGACCTTTGGGGGGGTGGGGTAATCATGGGACCCGAGCAGATCACGCCGGCACGTCCGGTAGCGCCGATCGACCTCACAGCGGATTTGTCGGCGCCGATCCTGGGGATATTCGGTAACGACGACCAGTCACCCACCCCCGAGCACGTCGACCAGCATGAGGCTGAATTGGCAAGGCACGCCAAGGAGTATGAGTTCCACCGCTACGAAGGCGCCGGGCATGGTTTCTTCTACTACCACACTCCCATGTACCGCCAAGAGCAGGCCATGGATGGCTGGTCGAAGGTGTTCGACTTCTTGGGCCGCAAGCTCGGATAGCCGCCAAACTAAAAGCGAGGGACGTCTATGTGCACGAACATCTCCGAGTCGGCTGCGATCAGGGGTGCGGGGAAAGGCCCGGGCGGGTGGTTCGCTCTCACCCAGGCGACAGTCGGATTCGATCACGCAAGCCACAGCGGCGCCGAGCACGCCCTGCTGCTCGACTTCACCAACTATGACCTCGGGACCGACGCTAGGGTCGCCGTCGAGTTGGACATCACGTCGGGAAGGGCGCTTCTCGAACAGCTCAAAGCGACGATTGAAGCAGCCGAAGCGACGGGCTTGCGCGAGTAGCTCCCCGGCCGCACTGACCTGCGGGCTTCTCCGACTGGCGGACCTGCCTGCAGGTCAGTCGAGACGTAACAGACGGCGGGAGTTAGCATCGAAACTCTCCGCCTGAGATGCGCCGGGGCGGTGGGCGGCACCGGAGTCCCATCCCCCGAAGTTCGTCCCGAAGACCAGCCTTGAGGGGTTCGCTCGCGAGGTGAGCAACTCCAGCGACAGGTCGTCGCCGACGTGCACGTCGAACCACAGCCGCTCGAAAAGCTCCTCGAAGGTTCCCTGCTGCCTCAGCCAGTCCGGCGACCAGGGGCGTTTCGATGCTGCGTGGCGCAGTTTCGGGTAGAGGAGCGCGGATGCGCCGCCGCCGTGGGAGATGACGACGTCCAAAGTCGGGTGACGGGCGAGGACACCTCCGTAGATGAGAGCGGCCACCGCGATGGTCTCCTCGTAGGCGAACTCCACTATGAGGTCAAGGTCGAAACGTCGAAGCCGAGAATCGAGCAGCGGCCCATCTATACCGGACGGTGCCGGGTGGAAGAACCAGGGACACCCGAGATCGGCGCTCAGTGCGTAAAGCTCGTCGAGAGCTGGGTCGTCGAGATCCCTGCCGAAGTCAGTTCCGGTGTACACCCCCAAGAGGCCGTTCTCCTCGACCGCGTGGCGCAGTTCGGTGGCGGCTGCGTCCAGATCCTGCATCGGCAGGCAGGCCAACCCTCCGATCCTCTCAGGACGGCGGGCTACCAGTTCGGCCATAGCGTCGTTGTGACGTCGGCAGAATGCTACGGCGTCCTGGACTGCAACGTGATGGAAGAAGGTGAGCGGGTTGGGCGACAGAACCTGAAAGTCGATGCCGGCTTGGTCCATGGCTTGTAGCCGCACGTCTAGGTCCATGTAGAGGCTGTTGCGGTAACGAACCCCGCAGAGCGTGTAGCCCCCGACCCGGAAACGCTGCTCGCCGTCATGGTCGTAGAGGTCCGGCCCGTGTTCGCCGGCCGCTCCGAAGACCATTTCGAGGACAGCGTGCGCGTGCAGATCGATCACTACCGGCTCCTTGGATGCGTGCTCGGCCTGCGACTCTACCGCCGGCGCAGCGGTCCGAGCCGCCGAGCTCTTGCGGATCGTCGACTCTTCGCCGACCCTGACGGCCTCGGAGCTCCTGTAGAATCTGAGCGGCGCGGGGGTTCCTAAGCCTGAGCGGTGTGGCCAGTCGGGCGAAAGCCGAATTAACTGATCCGTATATTGATTGTTGTCCAAAGCTACGAGTCCGGGGGATTGCCCGATGGCGCAGGTCCTATTGCGAGGCGGAACGGTCATAGACGGGTCGGGGGCTCCGCCGTCGGTAGCGGACGTGCTCCTAGACGGAGACCTGATCGCGGCTGTGGGCGAGTCGGTGATCCCTGACGCAGCGGACGCAGCGGTCTTCGACGCCACGGGTCTCACGGTCATGCCTGGCCTCATCGACACCCACACGCACGTCACTCTCGGCGAACCAGCGTCCAACGACGAACTGTTCTTTCACCGCCAGCCGGCGCTGGCGGCTCTCCTAGCCGGTTTCAACCTCGGGAAGGTCCTGCGCGCGGGCGTCACGTCGATTATGGACGTCGACGGGCTGTTCAACATCGGCCCGGCTCTGCGCGAGGCGGTCGCGGCCGGGATCGTCGAAGGGCCACACATGAAGTCGGGTCTTTACGCCTTGATGACCGCTGTCGGCGGCACAGCCGGCCGAATGATCCCCGACGAGGGCACCGCAGGTTACGCGGAGGTGACCCGCAACCGCGACGAGATGGTCGCCGCCACCCGCCGGCAGATCAAAGAGGGAGCCGACCTTATCAAGATCCACGTGACGGGCTCCGTCCCCACCCGACGAGGGGAGCTCCAAGTTTGGACCCCTGACGAGCTGAGGACAGTCGTGGACACGGCCCACGACCTGCAGACACCGGTCGTCGCCCACTGCCGCAACGCCACCAGCACCCGCGACGCGGCCCGGGCAGGCGTGGACATCATCTACCACGCCTCCTACATGGACGAGGAGGCGCTCGAAGCGGTCGTCGAGTCCGGCGCCATCCTGGGACCGGTCTTCACTTTCTTGGCCAACCTCGCCGACTTCGGGCCCAAAGCCGGGGCGACGCCGAGCGCTCAGGACGTTTTCCGCGACGAGATCGAGAACACGGGGGCCATGGTTCGGCGTGCTTACGACGCTGGCGTCACCTTGATCTGCGGGTCGGAGAGCGGCTTCATCATCACCCCGTGCGGCCACTGGCATGCACGCGAAATGCAGATCTTCGTCGATGTGCTCGGTTTGACACCGCTGGAGGCGATCACCTGCGGCACCCTCAACGGGGCGGTCGCCATGGGAGAGAAGGATCTGACCGGGACTATCGAAGCGGGCAAGAGAGCTGACGTCCTCGTGATCGACGGGGATCCGGCACGTGACATCACCGTGCTGGGCGACAAGTCACGCCTGCGCCGGCTGTTCTGGCAAGGTCGCGACGTGGATCTCGACCGGCCCTGGCCGCGACGCTCTCCACTTCCTGGCGAGCGGGTCATGCCGTGGGCGGAGACTCCCCTCACCTGGGATCTGGCGTATCGGTGAGCTCGCAGAGCTTGACATCGAAGCGGCGAACCGTGACGTTGAGCTCTTTCGCCGACGTGCGCGACGCCTACCGCCACAGGTCACTCCGACAGGCGCTCTACGACGAGGGATCGGTGATCATGGCCGGCTGCCTGCTCGACTTGCACGGGGAACAGCACCGGGCGAGGCGGCGCCTGGAGAACCGCCTCTTCCGCCGGGAGACGTTTAGGCACTTCGAACACGAAGTGCTGCCGGGAACCATCGAAGACGTGCTCACGCCGGCCGCAGCCGCGGGGCGGGCGGATCTCGTCGACCTGGGATACAGGGCCGTAATGCACCTTACCGCCCTAATCGCCGGCATCGACCGCCCGGAAGGCACGGCCGAGGAGACCGACGCCCTCCTCGCCTTGGCCATCAAATTCGGTGAAGGCGCCACCATGGTGCACTCCACCCGCCCGCGCGACGTACTGCGAGCGGAGGTGCTCGCCGCTATGGAAGGCTTCGACGCTCGCTTTTTCCGCCCCTCCCTCGAACGGCGTCAAGCCCTCGTGCGCGCCGTCCAGGACGGAGCCGACCCGGCGACGGTCCCCCGTGACGTGCTAAGCGTGTTGGTCGCAAACGTGGACCGGCTCGACCTCTCCGAAGAGGTCATCCGGCGGGAGGTGGCGTTCTACCTCCAAGCCGGCAGTCACTCGACAGCTAACACTCTCACCCACACGATCGACGACATCTTCGGGTGGGTGGCTGGGCATCCTGAGCGCTCCGGGCGCTTGAAGTCGAACGCCGCGCTGGTACAGCGATGCGCCCACGAGACTCTGCGGTTGCACCCGGCGAGCCCGGTGGCCCACCGGCGCGCCGTCACCGCCTGCAAGCTGTCCAACGGGGAGAACCTGAACGCCGGCGACCTCGTGGTGCTGGACCTGACAGCAGCGAACCGCGACCCGTCAGTGTTCGGGCCTGCGGCGGAGATATACGATCCAAACCGCGTAGTGCCCCACGGGGTCATGCCATGGGGCCACAGCTTCGGGGCCGGGATGCACGCCTGCATCGGCGTGGAGCTCGACGGTGGAGCTGCCAACGGCCACACCGGACCGGACCATCTCGTGGGCACCGTAGCGTTGATGGCGCTCTCCCTGCTAGATCAGGGTATCCGGCCTGACCCCGACGACCCGCCGAGCGGTTCCACCGGTTCCGCCCGACCGCACTTCGAACGCTACCCGGTCCGCTTCGGACCCCTCGAAACGGAGCTTCGGTGACCAGGAGCGCCGTGGTCACCGGCGCCGCGGGCGGTATCGGACGGGTGATCGCCGCCCGCCTGGTCGGGGACGGCTGGCGAACGGGCATGCTCGACCTTCCCGGATCTGGGGTGCAGGAGGCGGCGGCCGCAGCAGGTGCCGTCCCCCTTGTGGCTGATATCAGCGACGAAGCTTCCGTCGAAGCAGCCCTCGACCACTTCGCAGGCGACGTCGACCTCCTCGTCAACAACGCCGGCATCGCCCGGTTCGGCCCACTTCTGGAGCTCAGCCGCGACGACTTCGACACAGTGGTATCAGTCAATCTCGTCGGGACCTTCACGATGGCACGCGCTGCAGCTCGGCGCATGGCTGCCAAGGGGGGAGTCATCATCAACGTCACATCCATGAACGGCGTTGCCCCCGGACCGAACGCCGGGGCGTACGGAGCGACCAAGGCGGCAGTGGCTCTGCTCACCCAGCAGATGGCGATCGAGTGGGGACCGCTCGGTATACGTGTCAATGCCGTAGCACCCGGCCTGGTACTAGCGGGGATGTCCGATCCGATCTACGCTGACCATGAGGTGCGCGCTGCGCGCGAGGGCAAAGTCCCGCTGGGCCGCCTGGGACTCCCCGAGGACGTTGCCAGCGCTGTGTCGTTCCTCGCCGGCGAGGAGGCCTCCTACATCACTGGACAGAACCTACTCGTAGACGGTGGCGTAACCATGACCGTGATAGCCGGCCTGCCCCGACCGCGCTCGGTGGACGGCGTCGGGGTTACAAGCGGAGGCAGCCAGCAGTGACCTCTCCCACCAACCTCTTGCTCACCGGAGGTCACGCCCACGACTTCGCTGGGACATCTCAGGCGGTCGCAGACCTCCTGGCCACGGAGGGCATCCGGACAAGGATAACCGAGGACCTCCACGCGGCTTTCGACGAGCTGTGCGGCAGTGCCCGCTACGACCTCCTAACCGTCAACGCCGTCCGGTTCAGGATGCTCCCGGACCGCTACCGCGAGCTAAAAGGAGCGTACGCTTTCGACTTGGACGAGGTAGGCCGCGAAGCCATCCTCTCCCACCTCCGACGCGGCGGTGGGCTGCTAGCACTGCACACCGCTGCGATCTGCTTCGACGACTGGCCCACGTGGCCGGACATAGTCGGCGCGTCCTGGGACTGGGAGAACTCCGGGCATCCGCCTCCGGTCGCATCCGCGATCACCCTCACCGACGAAGCGCACCCGATAACCGCCGGGCTGGAAGACTTCGAGGTGGTCGACGAGGTCTACCACGGCATGACCTTCGCTCCCGACGTAGTCCCCCTCGCGACCTCCGGCTACCAGGGCCGTCCCCAGCCTGTCCTATGGGCTCACACGTGGAACGGGTCGCGTGTCGCTACGGACCTGCTCGGGCACAGCCGACGGAGCCTGGAACACCCGGCACACGCCACCATCGTCGCCCGGGCTGCCCTGTGGGCGCTCAAGCGCGAGGACGTAGCCGTCGCTGCTTGCCGACCGGGACAGCTGGGCTGATGCGCCCGATTGAGGGCACCTCGGTCGTTGTCAGCGGCGGTGGGTCCGGGATCGGGGCCGCCACAGCCGTGCACTTCGCGCGGGCGGGTGCGCTGGTCACTATCTGCGGCAGGCGGGAAGACAAGCTCGCCGAGACGGCAGCTGCGGCGGGGGAAGGTTGCACCTGGGTGAAAGCTGACGTGACCGTCGCCGAGGACCGCCGGGCGCTCGTCGAGGCGGCCGTCGCGCACGGTGGGGGCATCGACGTGCTCGTCAACAACGCCGGGAACATGTATCGGACAGCGATCGGCACGTTCGACGAGGAACGCCTCCTGTCTTTGTTTTCCGACAACGTCGTCTCCGCGATGATGCTGACGCAGGCCGCCCTGCCCCACCTCGAGGCCCGCAGAGGAGCCGTCATCTTCCTCGGCTCCGTGTACACCCGAAGGTCGTACCCGGGGGCTGCCCCGTATGCTGCTACGAAAGGGGCCCTCGAAGCTCTCACCGGCGTCATGGCCGCCGAGCTCGGACCGCGCGGGATCCGGGTCGGGTGCGTCCGGCCCGGCGCTGTGTTCACAGAGATCAACCAACGGGCCGGAATATGGGATGACGCGGCCGCTCTGCAACGGCTGCAGTCCATGGCGGGCCATCACGCGCTGGGCCGGATAGGAACGCCGGAGGAGATCGCCGAGGGGATCGAGTACCTTGCCCGGGCTGAGTGGACTACCGGGGAGACGCTGGCAGTCGACGGCGGTCTCGGGCTGGGCGTAATCGTCGACTGAACCGAAAGGAGCGGCCGGTCACATGGCCAACAGCACCGAACAGCCTGCGATCCTAATCACCGACCTCGACGAGGCGAAGGACGCATACCGTCAGAAGTCCCTGAGGCAGGGCCTCTACGACGCAGGCGAGGTCGTGATGTCAGGTGTCCTGGTGAACCTGCACGGAGACGAACACAGGTCCCGACGCCGCCTCGAGAATCGACTGTTTCGAAGGGAGACCCTCGCCTTCTACGAGAACGAGTTGTTCCCGGCGGTCATAAGCGAGACCCTGGACCCCCACGTCGAGGCCGGGCACTCCGAACTGGTGACGCTCGGCCACCAGCTGATGATGAACCTCGCTGCGTTAAACGCTGGCGTCGACCGACCTCTTCGCACACCGCAGGAGACGTTCCGTCTCTACCAGCAGATGATGAAGCTGATCGAAGGTGCGACGCTCGTGCACTCCCGGAGGGATCCCAGCGAAGTCTCAGCCGAAGTCCGCAGCACGCTCTGCGACTTCGACCGCGAGTTCGTGACCCCGTCCATCCGGCGTCGGACGGAGCTGATCCAGCGCCGTGTGGCCGGGGAAGTCGACGAAGGTTCCATCCCCCGAGACGTGCTAAGCGTCCTTCTTCGCAACGAGGACGACCTGAAGATCCCACACGATGTGCTCGTAAGAGAGATCGGCTTCTTCCTGCTGGCGGGCGCCCACACGAGCGCGACAGCCTTCACCCGGTCGACACACAACATCCTTCAGTGGCTGGCGACCCACCCGGAGGATTTAGCCAAGCTGGACGACCGTCGATGGGTGCAAAGCTGTGTGCACGAAACCGTCCGCCTGTACCCGTCAAGTCCAACCGGTGTGCGATGGGCCCTTGAAGACGTCGTCCTACGGTCCGGCCGGCGGGTGCCGGCAGGGTCCAGGGTCATCATCGACCTTGTCGCCGTCAACAGGGATCCCGCGATCTTCGGAGAAGACGCCGGGGACTTCAACCCCTACAGGCACGTCGCGACCGAGGGGGTCGGACCTTTCGGGCTTTCGTTCGGACATGGAATGCACGCCTGCATCGGTCAGGAACTGGCCGCCGGGGTGATATCCGAAGGCCAGCCTGACACCCAGCTCTTCGGTATCGTGACCGTCGCTGTGATGGCGCTGTTCGCGCGGGGGGTGCGAGCTGACCCCGACGAAGCTCAAAGCGTCGACAGCTCGACGCAGCGTCCCTACTGGTCGCGCTACCCAGTGGTGTTCACCGGCCGCCGTCGGCCTCAAAGACCGGCAGTCCTCCCACCGTCGACCACCAGCGTGGTGCCGGTTATATAAGCCGCCGACGAGGAGCAAAGGAATGCGACCACCCGGCCGAAATCTGCGGGGTCGCCCGCCCGACCTGACATGCCCAGAGACGTCATTCGCTCGGTGGCGTGCAATCCCGGGCATATCAAGTTGAACGTGACGCCGCTGCCCACGAGATCCTGCGCCGCGGTCTTCGCCCATCCCCACAGCCCGACCCGGGAGAGGTTCGAGAGGGAGAGCTCCGGTATAGGCTGAACAACTGAGGCGCTCGTGATAGCACAGATGCGCCCCTGACCGCTGGCCGCCAGGTGGGGGGTCGCAGCCCGCACCAGGCGTACCGTGCTCAACAGGTTAGCGTTCAACGCAGCCAGAATCTGCTCGTCGGTGACTTCGAGAGCCCGGCCCGGCGGAGGACCGCCCGAGTTGGCTACCAGCACGTCCAGACGTCCTAACGCGCCTACGACCGCGTCTACCACCCGGGCCGGCTCCGCGATGTCTGTGATGTCGCCAGGCAGCTCTAGCACCTCGGCTCCGGTATCGACACGCAGGCGTTGCGCTGCGAGTTTCAAGGTTCGCTCGTTGCGGCCGGTGAGGGCGACCCGGGCACCTTCTGCGGCGAAGGCTGCCGCTGACGCGAACCCAAGGCCCGCCGATCCTGCGGTCACCAGGGCAACTCGATCTTTCAGTCCCAGATCCATTGGCAGTCAGGGGCGCTGCGCTCGCGCGAGCCCAGTTCCCCATCCCCCTTTCAATGCGTAAGTGCGGCTTTCCTGCGTACGGCTTCCCGACGGTCTTCTCGACAAGGTTACGCTGCCTTTGAGTGACGGACAGTCGTCCAATGATAACTAAAAGCTCCTGTCCGACCTTGCTTCGATCGGTCATGGCCCTAATCTTCGCCCAGGGTCCGCACAAAGAGTCACACCCCCGGCCTATCCTTGAACCCACCGACCCGATGAGCACCCGGACATGTGATGAGATACGAAGAGATCGACCAGCTCCGTGAGCACCATCCGGCATGGGGCCTGCTGCGGGCCGCAAACGCGCCGCTGGTGCTCAGCTTTCTCAGCCGCGTCTTCATCGAGCGGAACGTCGGTGACCTGCCAGCACCGGAAGTGGTGAGCGAGCTCGACGACGAGCTGTACGCCCTCAACCAGCGCTTGGGCGAGGACCGCTTCCCCCGACCGGCCCAGGCCTACCTGGACGAGTGGACCTCGGAGCGGGGATGGATGCGCAAGTTCTACCCGCCCGGCTCGGACGAGCCCCGATACGACATCTCCCCGGTAGTGGAGAAGGCCCTGCTGTGGTTAGAGGAGCTGCGCGGCCGGGACTTCGTCGGGACGGAGTCCCGGCTCAACACGGTGTTCGAGCTGCTGCGCCAGATGGCCTTCGGCGCCGACGAGGACCCCGACCGGCGGCTGGCCGAGCTGCGTCGGCGGCGAGACGAGATCGATTCCGAGATGGCCCGGGTGCAGCGGGGCGAGATGACCGTACTCGACTCCGCCGGCCTTAGGGACCGCTACCAGCAGTTCTCTCAGACAGCCCGCGAGCTCCTGTCGGACTTCCGGGAGGTGGAGGATAACTTTCGCCGGCTCGACCGCGACTTGCGCCAGCGGATCGCCGGCTGGACCGGATCCAAGGGCTCCCTCCTCGACGACGTCCTCGGTAGCCGCAACAGCATCTCCGAATCGGACCAAGGCCGCAGCTTCCAGGCATTCTACGACTTCCTGCTATCGCACCGGCGTCAGGAGGAGCTCACCGAACTGCTGGACCGGGTCAGAGCACTTGACATCGCCGGGCGCGACGACCGGCTCAGCCGGGTCCATTACGACTGGATCGAAGCCAGTGAGCGGACCCAGGCGACCGTCCGCCTATTGTCGGAGCAGCTGCGCAGGTTCCTCGACGACCAGGTCTGGCTGGAGAATCGCCGGGTCTTCGAGCTGCTGCGCACCATCGAGGCAAAGGCGCTGCAGCTGTGCCAGATGAAGGACCCGGCGCTGACCATGGAGATGGACGACACGCGGGTGGAGGTGCGCCTCCCTATGGAGCGCCCGCTGTACCAGCGTCCGAGCTTGACTCCGCTCGACTCTGAGCGGGCCAAAGCTGGATCGGAGGAGTTCGACGCCTCGGCGCTAATAACCCAGGCGTACGTGAATCGCGAGGAGCTAGCCCGACGGGTATTCTCCGGGCTCGGTCCCCGCGGCCAGGTCGGCCTCCGCGACGTCATCGCCTCCGCTCCCCTCCAGGGCGGCTTGGCCGAGCTGGTCGGCTACCTGTCCCTCGACGAGTCCGGCCTGGCAGTGGTCTTCGACGAAGAGCACCGGGAGCAGATCGGCTGGGCCGCCGGCGACAGGGAGCGCCTGGCTGATATGCCCAGAGTCACGTTCAGCCGGGACCGGGCCGGCATGGCGGCGGAGACCCCGTGACCGACACTTCGTCGAGCAACACACCGGCCGACCTTTCGACAGCCGTGGTCCACCTCATGAGAGGCCCGGTGTACCGCGACACCCACGAGCTGGTGTGGGCTCACGTGCTACGTCTGCGCCGCGATGTCGGCGACTACGTGTCAGTCCTCGGGCTCAACCTCATCGTCGACGAGGCAGAAGGCTACGCCTACCTGAAAAGCCGGCCCGTCGGCGAGGAGGATCCCGATCTGCCCCGCCTCGTGGCCAGGCGCACCCTCCCTTTCCACGTTAGCGTGCTCTTGGCGCTGCTGCGCAAGCGGCTGGCCGAGTTCGACGCCGCTAGCTCCGACACCCGGCTGGTCCTCACCCGCGACCAGATCATCGACATGCTGAGCCTGTACCTGCCCAACTCGCCGAACGAAGCCAGGATCGTCGAGACCATCGACGGCCACATCAGGCGGGTCGTGGACATGGGGTTCCTCCGCCCCCTTCGCAACCAGGACCAGGTGTTCGAAGTACGCCGCATCCTCAAAGCTTTCGTGGATGGGCAGTGGCTGGCCGACTTCGACCAGCGGCTCGACGAGTACTTGGCCATCCTGGCCGGAGCCGGTGCCGCTGCTAAGGGAGACGCCGGATGACCGCCCGGGCGCTGTTCAACATGATGGACCTCGAAGCGGCCCAAACCGACCGCCTGCCCGGCAGCCGGCTCCGGCGCCTCGAGGTGTACAACTGGGGGACCTTCGACCGAGACGTGTGGTCCTTCGACGTGGCCGGTCGCAACGCCCTGCTCACCGGTGACATAGGCTCGGGGAAGTCCACCCTAGTGGACGCCGTCACCACCCTCCTGCTGCCGTCCCACAGGATCTCTTACAACCGGGCGGCTGGCGCCGACACCCGGGAGCGGGACCTGAGGTCGTACGTGGAGGGGCACTTCAAGTCCGAACGCAACGAAGCGACCGGCACGTCGAGACCGGTGGGACTGCGCGACGCCGGCTGTTTTTCCGTGATCCTCGGCGTGTTCGCCAACCAAGACTTCGACACGACGGTCACCCTGGCCCAGGTGTTCCGGCCACGCGAGCCCGGACAGCCGGGACAGCCCGACCGGTTCTTCGTAGTAGCGGACCGGGAGATGTCCATCCGGGCCGACTTCTTCGACTTCGGTACCGACCTGTCCTCCCTCAAGCGCCGTCTGCGGGCGGCTGGCGCCAAGGTGAGCGACATGTTCAGCGACTACGGACGGGAGTTCCGCCGCCGGCTGGGCATCGAGTCGGAGCAGGCAATGGACCTATTCCACCGGACCGTCTCGATGAAAGCGGTCGACGACCTCACCGAGTTCGTGCGCAGCCACATGCTCGAGCCGTTTGACACCAAGGCCAAAATCGAGAGCCTGGTCGAGCACTTCGAGAACCTGACCCGGGCCCACGATGCCGTCGTGCGGGCCCGTCACCAGCTCGAGCTACTCTCACCTCTGGTAGCCGACTTGGACGACCACGACCGTACCGAGGCTGCGGTTGCCACCTTGGAGGCGCGACGGCGGCGGCTTCCGTACCTGTTCGCAGAGCGGGCCCGCCGGGTGTTCGAAGCGCAGATCAGCGCTCTCGGCACCAAGATGGAACAGCTCGACGCAGACCTCGGCGGCGTGAGCCGGGAACTGTCCGGGCTGCGGGACAGCGCGGACCGCCTGAAGATCGAGATCGCCGGCCAGGGCGGCAACCGGCTGGAGGACATCGCCGCCGAAATCGACGAGCTGGCCCGCGAACAGTCCCGCCGTCGGCAGCGCCAGGCCCAGTTCAACCGGCTCCTGGCCGGCGCTGGGCTGGAACCGGTTGCCGGCGAGTCGCAGTTCGCCGTCGCCAGATCGAAAGTCGAAGCCCGCGAGGCGCAACTGCGGGCGGACCAGGCCGAGGCTCAGAACCGGCTCACCGACGCTTCGGTCGCGCTGCAGAAGGTCACCGACGACGCCCAGGCGGTCAACGAGGAGCTGCACAGCCTGCAGTCCCGCCGCACCAATCTGCCCCGGGCCAGCCTGGAGCTGCGGGCCCGGCTGTGCGCCGAGCTCCGGCTGGACGCCGACGACCTGCCCTTCGCCGGCGAGCTAATCCAGGTCCGACCCGAAGCCGCTGAGTGGGAGGGGGCTGCGGAGCGGGTGCTGCACAACTTCGCCCTGTCCATGCTCGTACCGACCCGCTTCTACGAGGCGGTCGCAGCCTGGATCAACGATCATCACCTGGCCGCCCGCCTGGTGTACTACCGGGTCCCTACCGCTACGGTCTCCCCGCCCCAGGCCAACCGTGCCGACGGCCTGCCGCTCCTGCTCGACCAGGTGGAGGTCAAGCCGGACACCCCGCTTCGCGCCTGGATTGAGGCCGAGCTGGCCAGGAGGGCCAACCACAGCTGCGTGGACACCATCGCCGAGTTCCGCTCAATTGCCAAGGCGGTAACTCGCGCCGGCCAGGTCAAGGACCGGGATCGTCACGAGAAGGACGACCGCCGCCGGATCGACGACCGGCGGGAGTACGTGCTCGGATGGAGCAACGAGGCCAAAATCCAGGCTCTCATCGATCACGCCGCCGCCATCCAGCGCCGGATCTCCTCTCATGAATCCGAGATCACGCAGAGGAAACAGGAGGCGGCCGCCGTGGCTGACAGCCTGTTGGCCCTCGCCGGCCTCGGCGTCTACTCATCCTGGGAGGAGCTCGATTGGGAGCGGCTTGTCAACCAGGTTGCCACCCTCGACGAGGAGCGGAAGCGGATCCTGTCCACCTCGGACCGCCTAGCCGCCCTCAACTCCGAGCTGCGCCGCGCCAAGGAGGCGATCACTGCCGGCGAAGACCGGGTCAGCACGCTCCAGGAGCGCAAGGGATCAGTCGCCCACCGCCAGCAGGCGGCGAAAGAGGAGCTGCAACGGGCCGTCGCCCTCCTGACTGACGCCGCTGCCGCAGAGGTGGACGACGAGGACCGAGCCGCTGTCGCGGGCATCATCGAACTGCACGTGCCCACCACTGTGGATGACGCTGCCGCCCTGGCCCGGGCCGAGCAGGCGGTGCAGCAGATTCTCACCGCCGAGCAGCAGAAGTTGGAGGACCACGGGCACAGGCTGGACCGGCGCATCATCCAGAAGATGAGCGAGTTCCGCCACCGCTACCCCCAAGAAGCGGCAGAGATGGACGACTCCGTAGAATCCGGCGATGACTACCGGGAGCTGCACCGCCGGGTGTGCGACGACGATCTGCCCCGCTTCGAGCTCGAGTTCAAGGAGTATCTGAACCAGAACACCATCCGCGACATCGCCGGCTTCGCAGCCAAGCTCAACACCCAGGAGCGTGACATTAAAGACCGGCTGGAGACCATCAACCGGTCCTTGGAAGACATCGACTACAACGAGGGCCGCTACATCAGGTTGATCGCCGGGACCAGCCCCAACACCGACGTGCGTCAGTTCCGGGCCGACCTGCGGGCGTGCACCGACAGCATCGTCAGCGCCGACCACGGCGACCAGTACTCGGAACAGAAGTTCCTGCAGGTCAAAGCCCTCATCGATCGGTTCAAGGGCCGGGAGGGCTTCACCGAGATCGACCGGGCCTGGACCCGCAGAGTGACTGATGTCCGGCAGTGGTTCGTCTTTTCCGCCTCTGAGCGGTGCCGGGACGGCGACACGGAGTACGAGCACTACAGCGACTCCGGGGGCAAGTCGGGCGGCCAGAAGGAGAAGCTCGCGTACACCATCCTGGCCGCCTCCCTCGCCTATCAGTTCAAGCTCGACTGGGGCGCGGCCCACTCCAAGGCCTTCCGCTTCGTGGTGATCGACGAGGCCTTCAGCAGGGGCTCGGAGGCGTCCACCCGCTACGCCCTCAGCCTGTTCACCAGGCTAGGCCTGCAGCTGCTGATCGTCACGCCGCTGCAAAAAATCCACGTGATCGAACCGCACGTAGCCGCGGTCGGCTTCGTCGACAACCCCAACGGCAACTACTCACGACTGCAGTCGCTTGCGATCACCGAGTTCCGCCGGCGCCTCGGCAGCGCAGGCGACGGCGACGGGGATCATGAGGTACGGGCTGCGGCAGGCGTACCGGCCGGGCCGGCGGCGTGACCAGCGCCCGGAGCAGCTCCGGGCCGGCGTGGACCCGCCCGGAGCAGCTGGTAAGCGTGCTGCGCCGCAGATGGGACACCGGCAGCTACCTGCGGGCGTACGCCACCAAGCAGCCCTGGCAGCCCGTCAGCCTGCCGGTCAAGGGGCCGGCGGCCGAGGACCTGCTCGACCGGCTCGACGACTGCCGGGCGTGGTTGGCTCGATTCGAGCGCGACGCAGCCAGATGGACCGTCACCTATAAGGAGGTCCGGGGACGCCAGCTTGGCACCAATCGGATACCGGCCCGGGCCACGGTCGACTCCTTCGAACAGCTTTGCCGGATCCTGGGAACCGAAGCTGACGTAAAGGCGCTCGACTGCCTGCTGGATGCCACCCACTCCGCCGTGCCGGCCCTTGAGGATTGGGTCTGTTCGCATCCGATGCTGGCACTGAGTAACGCCAGCAGCTGGGAGCAAGCGCTCGACACTGTGCAGTGGATCGCCGACCACGAGACCTCACGGACTTACCTGCGCCAGATCGACGTGGACGGCGTGGACACCAAGTTCGTGGAGGAACATCGCAAGCTGCTGGATCAGCTCCTGACAGTCGTACTGCCGATCGAGCGCATCGACGACGGGCCGGCTGCCACTACCTTCGTGCGACGCTTCCGCTTTCTCGACAAGCCCAGCTACACCCGCTTCCGCGTCCTGGACCCAAGCATCAAGGCGGGGAGCTGGGGGTTCAGCGAAATGTCGTTGCGAAGCGACGAGCTCGCCCAGCGCGACCCGGGGGCAGCCACGGTGTTCATCGTGGAAAACGAGGTGACCTATCTCGCCTTCCCGCCCACCCCCGACGCCATCGTGGTCTTCGGGTCCGGCTTCGCGCTAGGGGGTGTTGCCGCCCTGCCGTGGCTGGAGCACAGAGAGGTCGTCTACTGGGGTGACATCGACACCCACGGCTTCGACATCCTCAATCGGCTTCGTAGCCGCCTTCCCCGCGTCCGGTCGATCCTCATGGACCGCGACACCTTCCTCGGCCATTCTCGCCAGTGGGTGACCGAGCCGAGCCCGACAACGCGGGTGATGGACCACCTTGGGCCGGGAGAGGCTGTGTTATACCGCGACCTGGTGGAAGGAACCTACGGCCGATCACTGCGACTGGAGCAGGAGAGGGTGCGGTTCTCCGTCCTAACCGAGGCACTGAAGCCGCGATGGGTACGCCCTGCGGCGTCGCGCCAACTCAGCCGGCCTTAACCGAGAACCCCTGTTGTTGCAGGGCTAACATGGCGTTGAACTGGGTTGCGTCAAGGGCGGACCGGAGGGTGCCAGTTCCAGTCGAGGCAGCCGTGAAAGCGTCAGCCAACTCCGTGAAGGTACTACTCATAAGCGGCCCCCACTGGAAGTTGGTGTTCACCCGGCTGGCACCCTGCGAGAAAACCTTCCAGATGTTCTGGCCGCCGTAGAAGGCTACGGGCGAGTTGAGGACCGGCTGTGCTTTTCTTTGGATGTCGGCTGGATCAAGACCGCCCTTCATGTAGCGAAATCCTTGTTCCAGCCACTAGTGAAGTCTGGCTCGACTTTCACAAGCTGCTGGCTGATCATTTCCTGCCACAGAGAGGCGACCTTCTCAGAAGCACTACTAGCAAGATGGACCACCCAAGAGCTGCCCGATGTGGAGAACCAGTTTGCGCCGGCCTGCCACGCGAGGCCAACGAACCATCCGGTGTCTGCAAGGGAGAAGGTGGCCAAGTACAAGTTTGGGTTGGCTGCATGAAGCTTCTGGGCGTCGGCAAGGAAGCCCTGCCACGTAGTAGGAACCGTAAGCCCGTACTGTTTGAACAGATCAGCTCGGTAGAACAAGCCCATCGGACCAATGTCTTGTGGAATGGCATATACGGCAGACCCGACCGACACCTGATTCCAAGTCCAACCCAAGAAGTCTCCCTTGTAGGCCTTCACGCAGGACGAGATGTCACTAAGTCCCCCAACATGCTCGAAGTTCGGCAGAACGTCGTACTCGATTTGCCCAAGGTCGGGAGCGTTACCCGCCTGCAAAGCACTGAACATCTTGGCATAAGTTCCCGCACTTCCCCGGCGGTCTCGTCCAGGTGCACCTGGACCCCTGGGTGGCTCTGGTTCCACAAGGCGACTGAGGCTCCGATGTTTGGTACCCACGACCAGAACGTAAGATTGACAGCAGAATTCGAGCTCGAAGGTGCCGAGGTCGAATTCTGACTCCCAGTAGTCGATGATGGTGCCGATGCGGCGGAACTCGAGCCGCAGGCGGCGGCTAGGAGCGAAGCTGCCGCTGCGACTCCTGCGAGCGTGAGGCGCGAGCGCGGCAGCAGGATACGTGGCATTGAGTGATCCTCTCAAGGCCGCGCCGCCATCAGTGCATGTGATCATATGAGTGCGCTGCTGGAACCGGATCTCGACCTGTCCTTCGGTGGCCGAGCCTGACCAGGTACCGAGCCATCGCTGGAGACAGTGGCCGTTGGCTCGCGGACGCCGTTCGAAGACGCTAGCGCAGTGGTCGAAGCGTCGAGCTCGTGCTCCCGCTCGGGTCAGGAATGTCGGAACTCGCAGGCAGTGGCCCGGGTCGCGCGGAGGAACTGCTCGATCACTGTCTCTCGTTCGAGGCCATTGTCAGCCCAATAGCGAAGGGTCGATGTCGCTGCAGACGTGAGCATGACAGCTACGAACTCTGCGTCTGATGCTGTCAATCCGAACTCCTTGGCCAGTGCATCGGCCCATATCTCGACGGAATGGCGATCACGGCGCTCGATCAGTGGCTGGAGAGCCGCCACGGCCTTACTGTCCAGCACGCGGAGGACGAGCTTTCCACCCGATTCTATTGCGTCGCACCATAGGTGGAGAGCGGCCGCCAGCTTCTCGTCGAAACTAAGTGCGGATCCGATAATCTCGTCAGCCATCTCGTCAATTGCGCCGATGACTCGGTCGAAGAGGGCAATTGCTATCTCGGCGGGGGAGTCGAAGTAGCTGTAGGGGAGAGCCTTGGATACGCCCGCCTCCGCTGCAACTGCTTCGAATGACAGGTCTGCTAATACTCGGTGCTGGAGTACTCGCACGGCGGCATCGAGGAGCGCTGCGCGTCGGTCCTCCCGAGCCATGCGTTTGGATAGGGCTACGCGCATATGGGAATACTATTCACTCGACGGTTTGCGTGGAATTATTAGGGCTGCCTCTTGTATTGTTGAATAACGTTCAGTACAGTTCTTGTGCGCCCGTCGATTAGAGGAGGACCACAGTGGCGAACATCGAGATGACTGCGTGTCGAGGTGTTCTATCCGAAGCAATGAGGGCAGCGCTGCCGTGACGATGAATCCTTCCCACGGCGAGCAAGTTCCGAAGGCGGCTGCGCACAGCGATATTCGAGACTACTTAATTGCCCACAATGGGATTCGTGGTCTGGAAGTGCTTGACCCCACGGAAACCGAGCGTGCCGTGCGGATCTTCCACCGCGACGGCTTCGTCGTGATCCGGAATGTCCTAAGCGATGCGCAGCTTTCTATGCTGCGACGTGGAGTCGACGAGGTCGTGGCTTCGATCACGGCCCTCGATCCTGCGGGCAAGGGCAACCGGTTGGCGCGACGATACTCCTTTGGCGGATCCTCGAGTACGCGCAGCATGCTGCACCGCCGTGAGTGGCAGATGCTTCTTGACATCGACCTTGTCCACACCGTAGTGTCTGCGATTTTCGAGTCGGACGACTACATGTTGCGTGCTGCTAGCGGGGACTTCTGCCTCCCTGGGGCAATGGAATACCAGCCGCTGCATTCGGATATGCACGATTTCTCCTCGAAGGAAAAATCGCCCTTCAGCGCTTTTCACGACCCGCGGGGTCACCTCGTGGCCCGTGATCTTCCGACCCCATACGTTTGTGTGAACTTTCTTGTTGCGGACTCCACGCCGCTGAACGGTCCGACGCGCCAGATCTCCGGCTCACAACATTCACGAGCTCCGATCCCGACGCTGTCCGAGGAACCTGAGTGGATGCGCCTATCGACGGTGTGTCCTGCCCCTGCGGGTTCTGTACAGATCCGCGACGTTCGCGCCTGGCATGGCGGCACGCCAAACCTCTCGGAGCATGTGCGTTCCATCCCGAATCTCGAGTTTTACGCGCCGTGGTTTCGCGAACCTGTCGTCGCGGGGATCAGTCGCTCGGATTGGGAAGGCCTGTCCGAGCGCTCTCGGCGACTTACGCGCTTCACGGTCGCTGACTCATCCGAGGAGTTCATACCGAGTCTGTCGCTCAAGGTGCCTGCCTAATACAAGTCGTGACCCGGCAATAGCACGATGCTGACCCCGTTGGTCCAAGTAGGATCGTACTCCACTATATGCGGTCACCAGCACTGGGTCCGCTCTGGGTGTTTCTCCACGGCTTCGCAGACAGTGGGATGGCTTGGAAGCGGATGGCCGAAAGATTGCCAACTTACGTTGACGTTCCCGCTGCGGTCAGCCGATATTCTGCGTTCGACTGGTCCGATGTGGAGGTGCTACGGCGGGCGGTCGGGCTCCAGTGGCCGAATCGACGGGAGACGGGTACGTTGTCGGGGAGGATCCGAAGCGCAAGATTGATCTCGCGCGCGGGTTGGTCGTGGTGTTCGCCTCGTTGTTGGAGCCCGACAGCCGCTGGGAGCCGATGAGCCCGCTTCGTCCGTCGGCCAGGCCGACCAGTGTCCTTGCCGTCGAACTCACCCGTCTCGGTCACAAGGTCGGGGCGAACGTCGCTGGCGATCGCCTGCACTACACGGGCGGCGGGCAGCGCGCTTCTACTCATGGAGCGCTGTCGTGCCACCTCGTCGATGTCGCGAACAACCTCCTCAGGCAGCGACACCATGATCTTGGACATACCCTTATTACCGTCTGTGGTACAGCTATATCTCGGCTCGGGGAGGACGGCCTGTCGCCCGTGCTCCGGCAACGCCAGGAAGCTGGCGCCGAATAGTCGGACTCGAAGTAGCCCATGCGAATGAGTTCCCGACGGGGTTCTAGGGCGGACCCGCGTACCCTTCCGACGGCGCGGCGATGGCATCTCGAACTCGCAGCCCCGGTGTAGCGGGACTGGGATCTCCGCAACGTCTCCCCCTGAAGCCACAAGGGTCGTAGCGTGATGTCAATCTTGGCCGAGAGGTCGGGCCGGCCTGGCGGGTTGTCGATGTCGAGAGCGCCAGGTAGCGCCTCACTCCTGGTGACCCGGAAGGTGACGCGTTCGATAGTGACACCGTCGAGGGTGTCAAGATGCAGCTCTGCGCTGTCCGCATCGGGTGCGGCGACGTTGAACCTGGAGCTACTCGGCCGGCCACTATGTCGGTGGCAGCCGCTTCGGTGGCGTAGCCGTTGCCTCACGCCCAGCGGACCTGCCGCCAGCCGACCTCCATCGCCGGCGTGAGCGGCCCCTTGAAGCCTGGGACGGACAGGCTCGTGAAACCGATGAAGCCCCCGGCGTCGGCGAGTTCAAGGGCCCAAAGCCCAAAACCGTTCGCCTCGAAGCCAGCCACTATCCGCTCGACCAGTTCGTCGCTTTCGTTTCTGCTCAGGGTGCAGAGAAAGTGTTCCATCGCTTCGGGCTCGGAGTTCATCGCCGCGAACGGCTCCCGATGGGCTGCAACCCAGCGGCGAGGCCGCCGTCGATCGGTGACGATCGTCGGGATGTCCATGGTCTCTCAGACTGCCACGCGCCATACCAGACGGAGCGCTCGAGCTACGTGACCACTCCCCCAGGAACGAAACCTCGCAGCGAGTCATCCTATTTCACTCAGCCAGACCGACCCCATAGGCTCCCAGACCGTATCCACCAACGCCGGCACTGGGCACCTCCGGTCGGGAGCTTGTCGGCTCGTGACCGCCGGGCCTGGGAAGCACGACGATGTGCGACGATTGGGCGTGCCCGAATTGCTTGTGCTGAGCGAAGATGACGTCCGCGGTGTGCTGGTCCTGGATGACCTGGCCGAGGCGCTGAAGCTAGCCCTGATCGCGCTGAGCGAAGGCTCGGTGTCAGTGCCGGGGCGTATCGCGGCCCGCAGCCCGAGCGGTCTCCTCGGCACCATGCCCGGATACGTCCCGGGACTGGGTCTAGCTGCCAAGCTAGTCAGCGTCTACCCGCAAAATCCACAGGTTGGCAGGCCCGCCCATCAGGCGCTCATCGCCGTGTTCGACGAGGTGACCGGCGCTGCGCGCGCGGTGATGGGCGCCACGTACATCACCGCAATCCGCACGGCCATGACCGCCGCTCTGGTCGCCCGGGTTCTAGCTCGCCCGCGGGCCACGTCGATGGCGATCATCGGCGCCGGCGTCCAAGCCGAAGCCCATCTCGAGGCTTTCACCCATCTGATGGCGCTGGGCGACATCCGGATCGCGTCGCGCCACTTCCCCCGGGCAGTGGACCTCGCCGAGCGCCATACCGGCGCCGTGGCGGCGGCATCGGTGCCCGAGGCGGTTGAGGGCGCCGACCTGGTCTGCTGTTGCACCGACGCCGCCGAACCCGTCCTGGCCGACGAGTGGATCGGATCTGGTACACACGTGAGCTCGGTGGGCAGCGGGCCTGAACTACCCGCCGCCCTGCTGAGCCGGGCCCAGCTGTTCGTGGAGAGCCGGGCCGCCACCGCCCCGCCACCGGCGGGAGCGGTCGAACTACAAGGAGCCGATCCAGAGTCGCTCACCGAAGTGGGCGACGTCCTGGCCGGGCGGTCCGGTGGCCGGGCCAGTGCTGAAAGCGTGACGGTATTCAAGTCCACGGGGCACGCCGCAGAGGACGTAGCGGCCGCCGCCGTCGTCATGCGCCTAGCGGGCGCTCACGGCGCTGGGACCGCCGTGACTATGGCCTCCTAGAGGACAAGCGACTCGAAGCGGGGACGGGAGCGGCCCAAAACTTCCGGGCGGATGGTGCCCACCTACCCATCCCCTGCCGCCGGCTCGGAGGCCGCCGCTCCCAGGAATCCTCGCCGGTGGACAATGGGTCGACTCCGAGAACGTGTCCGGGCCTGTGGAGAACAGCCTGGACCAACGTCCTCGCCTGCTGGCGCGAGCAGCAGGAGAGACCCTCTCGGATCGGTAGCGCCGCTACGCCGACGAAGGAGTGCGCTGGGACGAGCATCCCCTGATCACTTTCCGTGGCGGACCTACCGGGCGTCGAGCCGAGCGGGTCGGCGGTGAGCTGGGCTTTGTTGGCGCCCCGAGCAGAGCTCGAACCCCAACCTTCTGTTCCGTCGTCGCTGGCAGATCGTCTAGAAACGTCAGAGTCGCTAGGAAAGTACAGTTCACAGCTATAGTGGCTCTAGCAGTGTTCAGTTGAAACCAACAACGTTGGCTTCACCTAGCACGATCGCCTGCCATGTATATATTCATTTAAAGTCTTCTCGTGACGTACTCGCGCGACACGCTGGGACGACGCTGTCCGTGACGGTCGGTTTTCGCTGCGGGGTTTGCGAACGAACGTACGGCCTCGAAGAGATGGCATGGCGCTGTGCGTGCGGCGGTGTGTTCACGCTTGAAGGCGCGCCCTCCTTTAAAGGTACGCCAAGTCTCTCTGACCAGCCTTGGTCCCTCTGGCGTTACCATCGTGCGCTGCCAGTAGTTGGATCCGGAGAAAGCTGGAAACAGATCAGTCTGGGGGAAGGCTTAACGCCGATTGTTCAAGACTCGCCAGGAATCCTACTAAAGCTCGACTTCGTGATGCCGACCTTGTCGTTCAAAGACCGCGGTTCGGTGCTGCTCGTCTCGGCTGCGAGCGATCTGAGGGTGAGGAGGATGATCGCTGACAGCAGCGGGAACGCCGGGGTGTCTATCGCCGCGTACGCTGCGCGAGCGGGGATCGCAACCGAGGTGTTCGTCCCGTCGTCGACATCGCCAGCGAAAGTCTCACAGCTGAAGGCTTACGGTGCCGCCGTTCGGCGAATCACGGGATCGCGCGCCGACACGGCTCAAGCTGCGCAATCAGCGGTGGAGGAAACGCGAGCCTTCTACGCCAGCCACGTGTACAACCCTTTCTTTCATCATGGGACCAAGACCTTCGCGTTTGAGTGCTACGAGCAGCTTGCCGGACGATTGCCCGACGCTGTAGTGATACCAGCCGGCAACGGCACTCTGCTACTCGGGGCTGCCCTCGGTTTCGCAGAGCTCGTCAACGCCGGACTCGTCGAGCGCTCGCCCCGCCTGTTTGCAGTGCAAGCATCTAATTGTTCACCTATAGGCAAGGCGAGAGGAGTCGCTCTCCCCAATTTCACCGAGACGGTCGCCGAGGGTATCGCCATCCCAAGCCCGGGGCGCCTCGACGAGATGATACGGGCGATCGAGCGTACCGGAGGAGATCTGCTGGTCGTGGACGAAGACGATATCCTCCGAGCGCGCACTGTGCTGCTCAGTCGGGGGGTCGACGTTGAGCCGACCGCGGCTGTAGGCTACGCCGCTGTCCAAGGGTGGCATCGCGAGGATCCGGGCGAGGTTCTCGTGGCTCTCACCGGAGCTGGCGTTAAGTCTCCGCATGCCGGGTAGCCTCGGCTTCGTGGCCTAGGATGGTAAAAATGGCCGGAGTTGTTCGGCTCCGTCGAACGTGGCGGCTGGTGCACCTAGCTCCGAGCGCTTGCAGGGTACGCCAGACCGACCTACGCCTAGCTGAGGGTGACCTGGCCCAGCGTCGTAAGCGGGTCACCCCAGGCCACGAAATCGTCGGCCGTGTCGACGCTGTCGGCCGTAGGGCGCAAAGCTTCAGGCTCGGAGATCGAGTGGGATTCCCTGGCTGACCAAAACCTGCCGTGAGTAGGTTCCGTCGGTCCGGCCGCGCGAACCTGTACCCGTCACCGCGTTTCACCGGATGGAACCACGACTCGGAATGTTCGACCGCGGACGTCGAACGAACTTGACGTCCTTAGTTCGAAGCCGCCGCCTCCCCGGATTGGCAGTGTTCGTCGAAACGAGGGCAGCCAGATGAGGGCCTGCAGCTCCAAGCACCGAGGTTACCCCCAGACCTCCCGAGCCGTCTCGGTTATAAGACGCAGCTTTGCTACCTGGTCGTCAAATGTGAGCAGGTTACCTTCAAGAGTCGAGGAGAAACCGCACTGAGGTGACAGGCAAAGCTGGTCAATCGGCACGTACCGGGATGCCTCCTCTATTCTCCGCTTCAGTTCGTCCTTCGACTCCAGCTCTGCATGCTTGGTCGTGACCAAACCCAGCACGACCATTTTCCCCTCGGGGACGAACCGGAGAGGCTCGAAACCGCCGGAACGCTCGTCGTCGAACTCGAGAAAGAAGCCGTCCACCTCCAGCTCATTGAAGAGGGCTTCAGCGACAAAGTCGTAGCCGCCTTCCGCCACCCACGAGGAGCGGAAGTTGCCGCGACACGAGTGGGTCGTTACGGTCATCGAGTCAGGACGGCCGGCCAGGGCGGCGTTGATCTGCTTGATGTAACGCAGGTGCTGGACTTCAGCTTCAGCGCCTTGATCTGAAAGCATCTGACGCTGCTTAGGATCGTTGAGGTAGGCGAGGCTGGTATCATCAAGCTGGAGGTAAGTGCATCCCAGATCGGCGAGAGCTGACACCTCAGCAGCGTAGGCAGATGAAAGGTCCGACCAGAACTCGTCTATGTCAGGGTAGACGTTGGGGTCGATCACGGCCCGCCCGCCTCTGTAGTGAACCATGCTGGGAGAGGGGATGGTCAGTTTCGGAGTCAGGGCCGACCCGGTCGAAGTCACGGTGTCACGGAGAAAGGTGAACGCATCGGCGAAGATGGGCTTCTCCAGGCTTATCCGGCCGTCGACCTGCAGAGCCGCCGGAGTGAACTCGATAGTTCCCTGCTCGTTATGAAACTGCACCTTCAAACTATCCGACGCTCGGCTAACGCCTCCCAGTTGGTAGATGAAGTCCATGTGCCAAGATGCCCGGCGGAGCTCTCCATCGCTGGCGGTCTGAAGTCCCACATCCTCCTGCATCCTGACTACCTTGCGGATGGCGTCATCCTCAATCTCAGTCAGCCTTTCGGTGGAAATGACTCCGGCGGCGTGCTGCTCACGAGCCAGGAGCACCTCGCCGGGTCTCAGCAGGCTGCCGACATGGTCAGCTCGAAAGGGTGGTCGCTCGCGCCAGGACATATTCAAACTCTAGCCTTGAGGGTTTCCCAACCTGCGCCGACGCCGCAAACCGAGGGTAGATGTGAGCACGGTGCCGGCTTGACTGCAAAACATCCCTTGCAGCATCGACCCTCCCCGAAGCAGATGGCACTCAGGGCCCCCGGCCAGAGAGCTCTATCGAGATGGCAGATCGCGCCCGTGTCTAACGCCTGCCTGACCGGGGTCAGCGAGCTGTACGTCTCGGGCCACGGTTTGCGAAACCGCGCTATGCCGGGCACAGCGCAGATCCCCGGGACCCCAGCACCTCCGTACTGGCCGTCGTTCTCACTTCTGTCTGATCGGCGGTCACAACGACGGCTCCACGGTTGCTCTCGGCGACGCTTGCGATCGTGTCGTCTCCTCCACCCGGCGCGTGAACGACCTCCACGCCATCTTCGTCGGCTTCGGCGGGCCCAGCGCGGGTTTGGCCTTCGAACACAATGGTTACGGGCTGGTCAAGGCACCCAGCGGTCACCAAGGCCCGGACTTGCTGTGTGAACACTCGTGCGGCACCCGGCCGATGGCGGCGGTTACGTCTTCGGGAACACGAGATGACGTGAGCGATCGGGCATCGACGTAGCCCCCGCCACAGCGGCCTCGACGACGGTCGCCTTGCCCAGATAGGTCTGGGAGATGAGCCTTGACAGACGCTGACCGTCGGTCAAAAGTGCGTATCCGAGGACTATTCAGGAGAAACTTCGGGAAGAGCCGAAGAAAAGCTCAGATCGTTATCCCGGTACGCTCCGCACGCATCTTGCGTGCCGGCGGTAAGTGATGGGCTCTCAAGTCGTCGCACCCTTACTTTTGGGGACACACTGGACTCGTGCGCTTGGAGATCATTGTTCGACCAAATGCCCTGAGGGATGCAGTAGGTGGAAGCCACGACGGCGCACTCGTTGTACGCGTCGCCGAGCGGGCCGAAAAAGGCAGAGCGACTCGAGCCGCGCTGAAGGCTGTAGCAAAGTCTCTGGGTGTGCCGCCACAAAGCGTCACCTTGGTCCGAGGACCTACAAGCCGCCGGAAGGTAGTCGACATCGCGTTCTCCGACGACCAAGACGAAGTACTTCAAGGCCGACTGAGGCAGCTACTTCAAGGCGACGGCTGATCCATGTTGGGTCACACGTGTATTGGGCGATCAGGGTCGAGGCAAAGCGTCCCGGTCTCGGGCATGCTGCGGACGCCGAGAAATACCGTTCTGCGTTTGTTTCTTGAAGCCGTCCATCGGAGCACTGGGATCGCTTCCGCTTCGACTCGGGCTGTTCAGCCGTGTGCCGGGTCAACAACTGGCCGAGAATCGACGTGCGATCCCAGTTCTTGCATCCCCTCGTGTGCTCCCTGGGGGTCCGCAAGACCATCTCCATCGTCGCTCGCCCCTTTCCACCACCGAGACGTTGAAAGCGATCCGCCAGGGGAGGACCGAAGCGATCTCCGACAGCCAACAAAAGGCGAAGATCGGCCAGATCCAAGACCTCTCCGACCCCCATGAGTACGACGACTTCCTCGACCGGGAGCGGGCGCTGGTCTCCGGCCACCATGGGGGACTTCGACGAGGTGGTCGTGGTCGCCGTCGGCGCCGGCGGCGAGCCGGCGATCCCCTTCGGGGCCTGAGTTCCACCGAAGCTGCTCAGGCCCGAAACGCCCGTGCAGCCTTGTTTATCCCTTCGGAGATCATCGGGTGGGGGAAGGCGACCTCGGCCAGCGTCGCCGCGCTCGCGCCGCTATTTACTGCCAGGGCCAGAGGAGCGATCAGCTGGGCGGCGTCGGCACCGAGGATCTGCGCGCCCACAAGGCGCGTCGAGGGCGGATCCCACACCAGCTTGATGAAACCGTCGGTCTCATCGAGAATCTGAGCGCGGGCGTCGACCCGGTAGTCGTAGCGGGTGACCTCCACGTCGCCGAACCGTTCGCAGCCTTGACGCTCGGTTAGCCCGACATGGGCCGCCTCTGGCTCGGTGAACACCGTCATCGGCACCGCCTCGAAGTTCATGGCGTCGACCGCCTGGCCACCGGCGAGGATCACATGGCCGGCTACCAGGCTCTGACGCACCGCCGAGTGGAAGAGCATGCTCTTCGCGTTCACGTCGCCAGGAGCGTAGACGTGCGGGTTGGAGGTCCGCAGCTGACAGTCGACCGTCGGAGGGGCGACCGGATCGAGACCGAGCTGGTCGACCCCTTCTGGCAGCACCACATGGCGGCCCGTCGCCATCACCACCACGTCGCCTGTAGCCGCCGCGTCCTCGGCGCCGACCCGGTAGCCGCTTCCCGAGCGCTCGACGGCGGTGACGAACGCCCCGGTGCGGATCTCGACCCGGCCGGCGAGCGCACGGTGCAGTCCCTCGGTGAGCTCGGCGTCGAAACCGGGGAGCACCTCAGGTGTCGCCTCGAGAATCAGTGGGCTCGCGCCGAGGTTTTCCAGCATCGAGGCCACCTCCACGCCGATATAGCCACCGCCGATAATCACCGGGCGGGCCGGGAAGCCGATGTCAGCGTCGAGGCGGAACAAGTCGTGGGAGGTGACTGCCAGCTCCGCACCAGGGACCGCCAGACGCGACGGGGCCGAGCCTGTGGCAAGCACCAAGTCGCTGAACCGGTAGCGCACGGCTGCGCCCGACGCCTCGACCACCTCAACGCTGTTGTCGGAGACAACCCGGACATGGCCGGTGTGGAAACGGATCTTCGAGCTAGCAAGCTCGGCGCTGTGCTGGGCGTACCGGGTCCTCTGCACGTGATCCTTGTGAGCGAGCACACCGGGCCAGTCGACATCCGGAGTCCCGCCACGCAGGCCGAACACCCCCTGGTGCCGGGCGCGGGCGCGCCGAAGGCTCGTCTCTCTAACCGCCTTGGAAGGCACGCACCCCTCGGCCAGGCAGTCGCCGCCCAGGTTCCCGATCGGATCGACCATCACCACCCGCCTCCCGGCCCGGTCGAGCAGAAAGGCCGCCGGATAACCCCCTCCTCCACCACCGACCACTACTACATCAACGTCATGTCCGTCCATCGTCGCTCCTCTCCGTCCCCGCTGGACCGCCAAGGCCGCAGCGGCTGTCGTCTGAGCCCTGCTCCTGGGAGTCACGAACCGGGCCCGGTTGGACTCGGAGCCCCGTCGTGTCGTCGTGCCAGGTGGTGTCGAAGGGCATGGTGACGTCGCGAGCGTGACGGGGTCGGTCGTCGGTCCCTCGGGCCTCGGCGAGCGCCGCCGCGCTGCGGAGCATGATCCGCCGGGCAAGCAGGATGAACACAAGCGCGAGGGGCAGGTTCCCCCCGAGGGCGGTGACGATCGTGAGCGCCTCGCCTTTGGTGGCGAAGGAGGTGTTGACGTCGAACCACGCGTCGCAGATCAGCATGGTCGCAGCCACGATCGCTGTCGGAGCGAGAATCTGACGTCGCGCCCACGCCGCCCAGGCCGTGTAGGCGAGCACCACGATCAGCCCAACGTCGAAGCCGACCCAGGCCAGCCGCCAGTTATGCGCCCGGAAATGCCCGGGGAGGCTCCACGCCAGGTACGCGGTCCACGGAATCAGGCCGGCCACGATTGCCAGCACGGCCCGGGCGAGCCAACGGTTAAGCTCAACCGGCCGCGTCACCGCCCCCGCGATCCTCGCCGGCACTAACCGCCGCCGCTTCGGGGCGCCCCGCCGGCAGCGGAGGTCGCGTCAGCAACATCGATAACGGGCGAGCCCGAAGCCGGATCTGCTGGTGCCGTGCCGGGCGAGGTCATCTTCGGGGCCGACGGTCTCACCCAGGCGTTGCCGGTCGCCACGGAGCCGATGGTTCCGGCGGTCACTATCAACCACAGCACCACGAGTCCGACGAACAAGCCGAGGGCGATGTCGCTGACGATCGGCAGCTTCCATGCGTTCGCCAGCGATGAGGTGGCCAAGGTGAGCGCGCCGAGCGGGAAAGTGAACGCCCACCATCCAATCCCGTAAGGGATTCCGCCACGGTGCAAGTAGCGGCCGTGCAACGCCATGACAGCCAGCAGCCACCAAGCCCCGAAACCCCACAGTATGCTCGCCCCGACCAGGGTGAGCGTCCCGATCGAAGCAGCGTTGGGACCGAGCACCGACGGGGCGACACGGGCCAGGTCGAGTAGCGCGGCAGCGCCCACGCCGACCGGGCCGAGCACGATCCACAACGACGGCGCCATCGCCGCGGCGGGCAGCTCCCGGGTGACAAGACGGTCGTGGAGCAGTCCCATCACGAGCAGGAACAACACGAACCCGACCCCCCAGAACGCGTACCCGGTGAACAGCAGCAACCGGGCAGCTGACGGCCCCACCTGGGATAAGAGCGGCACGAGGACCACGGGCACGATGATGGTGACCACCGGGGGGATGAACCAGCCGCCGTTCACCACCCGGGGGTCGGGCAGCTCCAAGGTGAACAGCAAGTAGGCGAACAGCAGACTGATGGCCAGAGCGAGGGGGATGCCGATCGCTGCGAGCACCTCGACGACGGTCGGCACCGAGTGGACGGGCAGCACCTGCGGCCCGACCGTCGAGACCGCCACGGCGAGAACCAGAACCCCCCCGGGGAACGTCCCATGCAAAGGCCCCACCATCGGGTCGCGCATGTCGGCCCACGCAGCAGCCGGGTAGATGATCCAGCGGGCGAGATACGGCACGGCGATGAGCACGCCAAGGGCTGCGCCGAGCGCGGTCGCCCCGATCGAGAGGTCTTTCATGGTGGTCGCCAGCGCATGGAAATGCCCCGGGTTCCCCGAAGCGATCACCCCGATCACCGCGGTGCCCATCACCGCCCCGAACCACCCGGGGTGAAAATCCCGAACCCAGGCGCCACCCGACTCCGCCCCCTCCAATACGATCTTATCGTCATTCGTCGATGACCTCATAGTCCCATCTAACCACACTCAACCAACCTACAGAAGTGACGGTCGTCACAAGCACTGCCAGCCGACGTCCAAGGCGCCACCTCGACGATCGTCCACGCATCAGACACGGTCACAGGTCACGGGCTTGCGGCGTAGTGGTCAGCCCGGGCCGGTAGACGTGTCGTACTTGGGCGTCGACTGCCTCGGCCAGACGGTCGTAGACGTTGAACGCAGCGTCGAAGCCGACCAGCGCGATGACCTTACGGGGAAACGGCTGCGGGCAGACGAGATCAAACCAGGTGTGACAGGCGATGGCGCGCTGTCGGCCCATCAACAGCGTCGTCACCCCGGCTGCATCCAAGAAGCCCACGCCGCTCAGGTCACAGACCAGCCCCATGACACCGCGGCGTAACGCCGCACCGAGCGCGTCGGACAGCCGGGCGGTCGTGGCGATGTCGAGCTCTCCGGTGACCGAAACGACCACCGACGAGCCCACGGTCCACTCCGTGAGACCCAAAGGCGGTGAGGTCATGCAAGCAACCTGGCTCGATGGCCCTTGGTTTGCGGCCAGCTCGGACGGCGGCGCAGCGTCTTGTGGTATCGCCATGTCCACTGCTCCTCTCCTACAAGCGCCTCCCGAGCACTTCGCTCAGGTCTGCGTCGCCAGGATCTTGAGCAACGATGCCGCATTCACAGCTTATCCCGTCTTTACCTCAAACGCACGCTTACTACCATAGGGTTAATCGTTCGGATAAAGCGGCTGCGAGGTCGGGTTTGGCTGGGTGCCCTACCAGTAGGAGGAACACCCGTCACCACTGCTACTTCGACCGTTGAGCTTCCAGGAGCTAAGTACGCCGTAGATCCGGCGGAACTGGCAGCCGTCGCGTTCCTGGGCTGCTCCGCCTGCGTCGAGCTTGGCCCTCCGTCGCCTCCGGCGACGAACTGGTCCAGGACCGACAGGGCGATGTTGGCCAGAAGCGGTGACAAGATCCGGCCCTATGAACAGCGCTGGGTTATGGACGGCAGGCGGGCGTTGCCGCTGGTAGGGACGGTGGCGGTGGTCGAGCACTGCGCATAGTCCGGGGGCACTCTGGTCACGTGGCTCGGCACGGTAACGGGCCTTCGTGATTGGAGGTCGCTGTCATAGTTGCTGCGTCCGATCTGGTGTCTGGGCTGGATGCCGAGCTGGTCTGTCTGGGCTGCAAGCCCTCGACGATGGTGTGGTAGCGGGGCTGTTGGCGTCGCCTCGAGCGCTTCTTCGCGTCCAGCGGGGTGGGGGAGTTCTCGCTCGACGTGGCGATGGCCTGGGTCGATATGGTCTGCGGTGGGTTCTTCGCCAAGGAAGAGGCCGGCACGCTCAAGCCGACCGATGTGTACCTGTTCCGCGTCGCCCAGATGCTCGAAGGCTTGGCAATCCATGGGGCGGTGCTGCTCCGGTATTCCCGAACCGTGGGCAAACTGGCCGCCGACCAGGCCAGGATCCCCTCGGTGTGGGAGCCAGGCGAGGTGACCAAGATCCTCGAGGCGGTCGACCGTGCCAACCCCAGCGGCAAACGGGACTACGCCATCATCTTGCTGATCACCAGGCTCGGGCTGCGGGGCATCGACGTGAAACGGCTCGGTTTCTCCGATCTCGACCGGCCGGGCAACCAGCAGTCGGTGGTGCAGGCGAAGACCGGTCACCGGGTGCAGTTGCCACTGCCAAAGACGCCGGCTGAGCGGTCATCGACTTTATCCGCTCCGGCCGCCCGAGATGCGACCACCCGGCTGATGAGCGACCCGACGGTCCGCCACGCGACGCGCAACAGCTCGACCAGGGCCGACTTGGCGGTGTGGGTCACCAACCAGGCGACCTGGTCGTCGAAGTCCCGGCTGTGACCGGCTCCTGCCTTCGGCTTCACGGGAGCACGCGGCGGCAGCGTCGTGCTGGGCGCTCCACATGTAAACATTCCCAACGGATGGGTGTAAGTGACCGCGTCGGTCGACAAGGTCGGGCGCCGACGAGCCACCTCGACGCCACGGGAACGCAGCGCCTTTCGGAGTCCATATGGTAGTAGTTCTGCTACCGTCGTTAGTGTGAGCCAGATAGCACAGAAAGAGCTGCGTAACCACGTCGGCGAGGTGCTCCGTCGGGCCGAGGCCGGAGAGACCCTAACCGTGACGGTCGCCGGTCGTCCCGTTGCCGAGTTGGGCCCCGTGCATCGCCGCCGCTGGGTAAGTGGTGCCACACTGGCTGACATCTGGCGGGGAGTAGCACCGCGAGGGCTGGGCTCCGACCTCGATCGACTGCCGGCAGGCGTCATCGATCCGTTCGCCTCGTGAGGGCCTTACTCGACACCTCGGTGCTCATCGGGGACCTCCCCCCGCCCGACGACGTCGTGGCCGCCATCAGCGTCGTCTCGATAACCGAACTGCTCTTTGGTGTACTCGTTGCCGATGACGACGACGAGCGGGCGCGGCGAACCGCCCGACTTTCGGTGGTCGAGGCAACGTTCGATCCGCTACCTGTCAGCGTCGAGGTCGCCCGGGTCTGGGGTCAACTTGCCGCAGCGGTAGCCCGCCGTGGGGGCAACCCAAGACGGCGCCAGATCGATCTCGCCATCGCAGCCACCGCCCAAGTGGAGGGAGTGCCGCTCCTTACCGAGAACATCGGTGACTTCCAGATCATCGACGACTTGGTCGATGCTCGGAGACTTCCCAGCCGGTAGCTGGTAGCGAACTCCCGCGCCGAAGCGGAGCAGATGTCGAAGTGAGGTAGACCTTCCGGTAGTGAACCGAAGATCGAAACGCTGACGCAGCGTCGCTTAGCTACCCGGGAGCCGGTCTCGATCTGGCGACGTGGAGTTGGGCATCCGCGCGGGCAGCCTCATAGGGCAAGCCCTGGACGGTGAGTTCCATCGGTTGGTGTCGGTTGGCACCGGTCATCATGACCGGAACCGTGCACCGACCGATGGAACTCACCGACTTGTGGGCCACAATTATCGCCTGGGTCACCCCACATGGATTTTGTCACGGCCTGTCTGGAAGCACTTCTTTGACCAGGGACGAGAGATGTTATGCCAGGAGGTCTGGAGTCAGAACGTCGAACTTGAAGGTGGGCGAGCGCCTTCGGAAGCTGCGATACTTGGGGGTGCTGGGTGCGCTGAGCATCCGGAAGTGGTGCCTCGGTCCGCCCGCCGGAATTCACAGGGAGCCGGGGCATCTGCGCGTCACGGGTAGATCGCTCCTTCGTGCAGCGGGTTAGCTTCGAGCTGCGCGAAGTACGTCGGGTCGACCCCGGCAAGGTGCAGGCTGAGCGATCTGGGAGTCCGGGGTAGCCACCGGCCACACCGATGTAGCGGTTGACGGGTTGGCTGATCTCGGGACCGGTGAATCCCTCCCTCATGGCTCTCCCAGCTCCACTCGAAGCGTCTCGACCGTCCAGGTGGGACAGCCACAGCCGAGGAAGTCGTGGTCCCCGGTCAGGATGCCGGCGTCGAGCGCCATGGCGAGTGCGACTGGAGCCCAGTCGTTGGGGTCCCGTGGGACACGACGGAGAGCAACTTCCTCAAACTGCTCGTAGGCACTCCGAGAGATGATCTCGATACCTTGGACGTCGACGAGGTGTCGCACAGTTGCTTCGAGGGTGGCCCGGCGCTGAGGAGAGATGCGACCCCTTGATTCCATGATGGACAGCCGCCGCTCCAGTTCGTGGGAAGCCTCGCTCCACTGATGCTCAGCGACCACGAGCTGCACCCGAGGGTGGAGGATGAGGTCCCGGCCTCGCTCCCGGAGTAACTCGCCAACGAGAACGCTGGCACCGGCAACGATGATCATTCAGGCATGGGCTGGCGCAGGTCGAACACTTTCGCCAGCTCCTCTTCGGTCATGCCCGTCTCTTCAAGGACCTGACCGACGGCAGCGCCGAGCTTGGCGACGGCACGCCGGACCTCGTCCTCGTCACGTTCAAGGGGGATGTAGAACCCGATCACCTTCCCATGCCGGTTGACGGCGATCGTCTCCGAGCCAGAGAGGTATGTGCTGGCGTTGTTGCGGAACTCACGGACGCCGATGCTCTTCACCTTAGCCATTGTGTCTCCTTTGCGTACACAGTGTAGCGCCATATTCCGGCAACGGTCAACGCCCGTGAAGCGTGACCACCGGCCTCAAGACGTGCTCGGGACACGAGTGTCCCTTGGGCGCTCCCCTCCCTCCGTGGGTGGTGAGTCCTCTCCGCGAATCAACTCTCGCTGGAGAGCACCACAATGGCCTCGACTTCCTTCACCCCCATCCGTTCGTTGTTCCGACCTCGTCGGTTCAACGTTCACCCGAGACCTGCTCCGCAACCGTCGGGAGGACATCACGATGGCGTTGTACCTGGACGATCTGGTCGGCCCGACGTTCTGGCCTGGCATACCGGGCGGGGATGTGGAGGCTGAATGGGGCGAACTGCGCGAGTGGGTAGAGGACCTGGTCACGCGCTATCCCCACCTCGACCACCATCCGATCCCCGCGTGCTGGTACCGGCACAACGGCCACGTCGAAGCGCTGGCTGCCCTACGGGACCATGAACGGGTGAGCTTCGCCAACCACACAGCGTCGAGCTTGTCCGTTTTGGCTCGTCCCGGCACGTTCTTAACCTGCTTCGCGTTGACCAGCCACACCTCCACGCCGGCAGCCTCGAGGATGTAGAAGAAACCACGCCAATAGTCCGACGTCGATTCCAACACAACCCGCTCGATCCGGGCGCCGACAAGATAGTCGCCCAACTCGACCAGACCCTTGGTGGTCGCTTTGACCTCCCAGGTCTTAGTCACCCGTCTGTCCGCAACACTGCCGTGAGGAACCCGGGTACACACCATCCCTGTCGATTTAGCCACGTCGATCCCAGCGACACGTACCACGATCTGCTGGCTCTCGTCGACATCAATCTCTCTCGGTTGTTGCACTGTCCTCTCCTTAACCGGCTAAAGGCGTTTAGACCGCTCCTTCGTCGCTCCGGTTAATGCCCGTTTACCTGCTACTCGAGGCACTGACCATCTCCTCCGAAGCGCCTCGCGAATAGCCGGTAAACGGGCATCACATCTCCCTTTCCGCACATCGGGTGAGTGATATCTCGTCATTTTCGTAGTTCCCAATTTTCCGTTTGACTCACGGCTCGTAGTGAGAGTTCCTTGAGTTCACTC
>JGI20133J14441_1000151_pt1 | contig 66331 bp, 52 predicted proteins | sample RS3BMetagenome_FD_14441 | JGI IMG/M metagenome (IMG submission 14441)
CGCCCATCTCCCCCATCCCGTAGGGGCGTGATGAATCACGCCCTGAAAGCAGATCGGCGGGCGAGGAGGGCGTGATGAATCACGCCCCTACAGGGTAACGCCATTGCCGGTTTCGGGGAAAAAATTTCATCATTTGCCCTGGAACGGTCGATACACAAACAGGGCGTGATGAATCACGCCCCTACGACAACGATACGTGGATGCCCAACCGTTCTAAGAGATGCCGACTCAATTCTGCTCGATATTTGATCGGTTTCTTTCCTGGCCCATGGGAGTCTGAACCGGAACTGGTCAGTAAGTTATGCTTCCGGGCGTATTCCAGGTACATAGCTATCTGTTCTGGCGTATGGGCAGGATAATAGACCTCGAAACCATCAATGGGAACCTCACCGCGCAGTTCATCCAGCAAAGCGGTATTATAGCAGGTATATTCTCCTCCCCGGCCAGGATGGGCGATCAGGCACACCGCCCCACTGCGATGAGTAGCGTCAGTGACTGCCGCTATATCGTTCGTAGCCCAACGGAAACCCGCATCCTCGATTAACGCTACTGCCGATGGCTCTCCGATGCCGTAGCCATGTTTTCTCAAGAGATTAATCAACTCCTGAGGTTGTTGCGCACTCGGCTTTACTAACAAGGCATCCAGTTCATCATCAGGCAAGAATATGTTGCGCTTGCGCAGATTCTCCCAGACCTCCCTGGTATTCTCCCGCTGACGATATACAATATCCTGGGCCAAACCTTGCAACTCGTTGTGCTTTGGATCAAAGCCATAGCAGAGCACATCGGTCAGTTCACCCCGCCACGAGGTACTCATTTCCACTGCCGTCAGGAGAGGAAGCTGTTTCTCTGCCGCAAGCTGCTGGAGCGCCGACGCCGTATCCACACGATCATGGTCGGTAATAGCTATCAGAGCAAACTGTTCACTCACCAGGTAATCAAACAACTGTTCAGGCGTCCAGGTGCCGTCACTATAGGTAGTATGCATTTGCAGATCGATAGCTGCGTCTGCTGCAAGGACAGGCCAGGATACCACTCATTCAATCCTCTCTATAGAAGATATTATCTATCATCCTTCGTACTAAGCAATAGACTACCTGCTTCCTTTTTACCACAAAAGGCACCGTCTAATAACGCCAATTTGCCCGTATTGTAGCAGAAAAGCGCCATCCTTGACACTTCTACCGATGCGGTGCTAGCATGACCTTAGAACAGCCATAGACATAACGCCGCGCGTGGATAAGCATGCGCAATGCGGCGCATGCACCACGCGCTATGTACTATGCGTCATTAAGGGAGAAAACCTCGATGAAAATTCATGAATATCAGGCCAAAGAGATTCTGGCGCGGTACGGCATCCCGGTTCAGCCGGGCAAGGTCGCCCACACGCCAGAAGAAGCTGAGGCTATTGCCCGTGAACTGGGCGGGCCGGTCGTCATCAAGGCCCAGGTCTATGTTGGTGGACGCGGCAAAGCTGGCGGTATCCAGTTTGGCGATACCCCGGAAGGGGCGAAAGAAGCTGCCCGCCGCGTGCTAGGCATGAATATCAAAGGATTGACGGTAGAGAAGGTTCTCGTTACCTCCAAGATTGACATTAAGGAAGAATACTATCTTGGTGTGGTGCTGGATCGCGCCAGCCAGGCTCCTGTGGTCATGGTATCTAAGGCCGGGGGTATCGACATCGAAGAGGTGGCCGCGACCACCCCTGAAAAGATCGTGAAACAGGTCGTCGATATGCACTGGGGACTGCTACCGTTCCAGGCCCTCGACATCGTTACTCGCGCCGGTCTGCCCCACGAAACAGTAAGACCCGCCAGCGCTATTTTGACCGCGCTGGTCAAAGCCTTCATTGAGAGCGACGCCAGCCTTGCCGAAATCAACCCGCTGGCCCTCACCACCGATGGCAAGGTACAGGCCGCCGACGCCAAAATTCTCATCGACGATAACGGCCTCTTCCGCCAGAAAGAATACGCCTCCTGGGCCGAGCCAGAAGAGGCAAATCCACTGGAGTACGAGGCCAAAAAGGTCGGCTTGACCTACGTGAAGCTAGATGGTAACGTAGGTATCATTGGTAACGGCGCGGGACTCGTGATGACAACACTGGATATGGTGGCGCGCGTCGGCGGTAAGCCCGCCAACTTCCTGGATATCGGCGGCGGCGCGAAGGCCGAGGTGATGTACAAGGCACTGACCTTTGTAGCGCGCGACCCGCAGGTCAAGGGCATCCTGGTCAATATCTTCGGCGGCATCACACGCGGCGAAGAGGTGGCAAAGGGCGTCATTATGGCGCAGGCCGAACTGCCAAAGGGCATGCCGATTGTCGTGCGCCTCTCCGGCACAGGCGCAGAAGAGGGACGCGCCATGCTCAAGGACGCCGGTCTCGACTGGGGACACGATATGCGTGATGCTGCGCAGAAGATTGTTGCCGCTATCGCAGCGAAGGGATAGAGGGTGAAAAGATGAGCATTTTAATGGATGAGAACACACGTGTGATTGTACAGGGCATTACCGGACGCGAGGGCCTCTATCACACACGCAACATGAAGGCGGCAGGCACCAACATCGTTGGCGGCGTCACCCCCGGCAAGGGCGAACAGACGGTCGAAGGCGTGCCGGTCTTCGATACCGTCTCGCAGGCCAAAGCCGCTACCGATGCCAATGCGAGTTGCATCTTCGTTCCACCCGCCGGTGCCGCCGATGCAATTATGGAAGCCGCCAGCGCAGGCATTGAACTGATTGTCTGTATCACCGAGGGTATCCCCGTTATCGACATGACACGTGCCATGCTGTTCGTGCGTGAACATGGAGCGCGCCTGGTCGGCCCCAATTGTCCCGGCATCTGCACGCCCGGCTACGGCAAGATCGGCATTATCCCTTATCAGATCTTTACCCCCGGCTCGGTCGGCTTTATCTCGCGCTCTGGCACACTCACCTACGAAGTCGTTTCGCTGCTGACCGAGGCCGGTATCGGCCAGTCCAGTTGCATCGGCATCGGGGGCGACCCCATCATCGGCTCGACCTTCGTCGATTACCTCAAGCTTTTTGAGCAAGACCCAGGGACGAGGGCCATCGTGATGTGTGGCGAGATTGGTGGCAGCGACGAAGAGGATGCCGCCGAGTTTATCAAAACGCGGATGACCAAGCCGGTCGTGGCCTTCATTTCCGGTCGTACAGCCCCGCCGGGAAAGCGCATGGGGCACGCAGGTGCCATCATCTCCGGCAATACCGGCACCGCACAGGGCAAGGTCGCCGCCTTGCAGGCTGCTAGAGTTCCCGTCGCGGACACCATTTTCGATATTCCTGATCTGGTGAAAAAGGTACTCTAAAAATCTATGGGGTGTCCTGGTTAGTGTAGAGACCGCATTGATCCGTCCAGGCCACTGCATCGTGTGCTTCACGTGGGCCAATGCCATTTGGAAGTACATCGGCCCAGGTTGGTCACACAGGTCAGTAGTCTGAATGGATCAACCCCGTCCCTACACTGAGCTGGTTTCATCACTACATCTCTACCTATTGGCAAAAAAGGCACAACGATGACTACAGCACTCGTTTACGATCCCATCTTTCTCGAACATCGCACGCCCTCCAATCACCCGGAGAGGCCACAACGGGTCGAGATGGCTTACAAGGTCATCCAGGCGCTGGGCTGGCTACAGCGTGAGGGCCTGGTACAGCTCTCTCCGCGTGAGGCTACGATTGAAGAAATAGCGGCAGTACATGACCGTGACTATATTCAGCGCGTCAAGGATGCCTGCCAACAGGTTGCCGCAGACGCGGCACGCGGCGGTCGCCAGACACGCTTTTTCGCCACCGACACCTATGTCTCGGCCCGATCTTACGATGCTGCCGTGAAAGCCGCCGGAGCCGGGCTGACCGCGCTCGACGCCATCATGGAAGGCGAGGTCAATAACGCCTATTGTCTGGTACGCCCTCCCGGCCATCACGCGCTGCCCGATGAGGCTATGGGCTTCTGCCTCTTCAATAACGTCGCCATTACCGCGCGCTACGCCATCGACCACTACGGGTTGGAGCGCGTCATGATTATCGATTACGACGTGCATCATGGTAATGGCACACAAGACATCTTTTACGAAGACCCGCGTGTTCTCTACTTCTCCGTCCATCAGGCACCATTCTATCCAGGCACGGGTCTGTCCGATGAACTGGGCGAGGGGCCGGGCCTGGGCACAACCATCAACGTGCCCCTACCCGCCAATACCGGCTACGAGGTCTATGATCCAGTTTTCCGGCTCTTCATGGCACACGCTGCCGACCGCTTCGCGCCACAACTCATCCTCGTCTCTGCCGGTTTCGATGCCCACTGGTGCGACCCCATTGGACAAATGCGCCTCTCAACCGTAGGCTACGCACGTTTGACCGAGGTCATCATCAAACTGGCCGAGCGGCTCTGCGATGGGCGCTTGATTCTGATTCAAGAGGGCGGCTATAATCTGGAAGCAATGGCAAACTGTGTTGCCAGTTGTATCAATTTCCTGCTCGGCGACGATGCAGCCGTTGATAATCTTGGCCCGGCACCCGACCAGACCTTTCACATTAATACAGACGCGCTGATCGCCGAATTACGGCGCATCCACCATCTCACCGGCTATCGCCTGCGCCATGAACCTAAACCCGATATTGAACGTCTACGCCGGGAAATTAAGGGGCCTGCCGCCGAATAGAGGAACGCATGGCACAACGCTCTGAAGATGTACGCTTATTGACAACTCACGATATTCCGGCACTTGAGCGTCTCTTATACACATCTGAATACATTTATCAACGCTTCACGCGCGAAGAGCTACCCTTGCTGCTGCAACACGCACCAGCGGTTGGCTACTGGCACGATGTCTCGTTGCATGGCTTTCTGCTCTCACAAAGCCTCAACGCGCCTTCCGCCTGGATTGGCGGCTTCGGCGTAAGCTGGACAGAGAGCCGGGCCTATCAACGCATCCTTTTTTCGCTGCTGGAGCCACTTTACCATGAGCTTAACCGGCGCGGGGTGCGCTACCTGCACTATTCCGGCAATAACGTCGAGGATGATTGGCTGCGTTCCATTTTGCTGAAACGCGGTTTCACCCCCTATCGCATGCTCTATGCCTACGATAAATATGACTACAGCATTCCCGCCCAGGGCAATCAACAGGTGCTGATTCGCCCGGTACATCTGCAAGCAGGCGGACAAAGCGACATGGCAGCTCTGCTAGCAATTGAGGCTGCCTGCTTCGAGCAACTCTGGCGCTATGATGCTAGCGGATTTCTGGATGTGGCCCATACACACCCATACTTTGTCGTCGCGGAACTCAACGGCAAGGTTATCGGCTATCAGTTTAATACGGTTGACGGCGACACCGGCTACCTGGTGCGTATCGCCGTTCATCCTGCTTACTCCCACCAGGGGATAGGCGTGCGCCTGATGGCCGAGGCGGTGCGCTACTTCCAGCAGGCGCGTGTCTCGCGCATCTTACTTAACACGCAAGAAGAGAATGTTCACGCGCACCATCTCTACGAGGGCTTTGGCTTTATTCGCATGCAGCAACGAGGATTTGTGCTACGCAAAACAATTTAGAGCATACCTATCAAATAGCGCACGGTCAGTGGTGCAGCTTTGTTTTTCACATGCAACTGGAAGGGTTGACCGACCTGTACATGACGATAGACCTGCATAAACGTTGATTCGTTGATTAAGATGTTATTGTCGGAAACATTGCTTTGCAGACGCGAAGCCACATTCACGGCATCACCGAGCGCGGTATAGTTCTGCATTCGCTCGGCTGAACCGACGTTGCCGACGGTCGCCAGGCCGGTATTGACGCCAAACCCAAAGGCGATGCGCAGCGCATCCGGTTGCGAGCGCTGATAGTCCAGCACCGCCACGCGCATCTTCCAGGCCGCGCGCACCGCCCGTAAGGCGTGATCACGCTGAGAGAGAGGGGCATTGAAAATAGCCATCAGCGCATCACCTTGAAACGCTGTCAAGGTTCCCTCTTCCTCCCAGATAGCTTCGCACATAATATTGAGATAACGATTGATGAGATTCATCACTTCTTCCGGGACCATACTTTCGCTCAGGCGGGTATAGCCGCGAATATCGGCGAAAACAACTGAGATTTCTTTGGTTTCGCCACCGAGATTGAGCGCGGTCGGGTCTTTAATCAGGCGCTCAACGACGGTAGGATGGACATAACGTTCGAAAATGCGGCGAATACGCCTGGCCTGCGCCTCTAAGCGTTTGATCTCCGTGCGATCATCAATGACCAGTGCCGTGCCAATGTCCTCACCTTGCGGGTTGCGCAACGACGAGACATAGACGGTCAGATTGACCAGACCACGACCGGCAATCTCACAATCAATCGAGCGCGGCACAAGTGTCTCATGTGCATGTTCCTTGTCTGCATTGCGCAATAGCTCTATCAATCCCAGTTGCGGTCTTAGTTTAAAAACCTGCTCAAACGGCTTTTCAAGCGGCCAGGAAAGAGTGAGATTCAGTTCGCTCAAGTTCAGGATATTATAGGCGGCAACGTTGAAGGTTTTGATCACACCGTCCGCATCAATCGTAATCACGCCACTGGCAATAGAGCGGAAGATGTTGTCCATGTACTGCTTATCTTCATTGACCTGCGTGAAGAGACGCGCATTATCAATAGCAATCGCCGCCTGATTACAAAAAGCTTGCAGCAAATCGCGGTGCTTTGGGCCGAAAAGGTTGGCATTGACGCGACTATCGACATAAACCGCGCCGATACAGTTATTGCGCACGACCAAAGGCGCACACATAATCGAGCGAATATTGAACGCCATGATGCTTTCTTGCGCGCGCAAAGCATCATCTACCTGCGCATCATCTGACAACAATACTTCGCGTGTTTGAATGACGCGCTTGAGCGTGCTGCGGCTGATGTTGAAGGAGCTTTCGGGGATTGTGCGCGCCTCCTTGTCGCGGGCAATTGTGAACTCCGGCTCACCCGTTTTGGGATCGACCAGTACGAGGAAACCACGTTCGGCATTCACCACATCGATCACGTAATCCATCACGCGGCGCAACACTTCGTCCAGATTCAGCGTTGAGTTCAGCACCTGCGTGATGCTGTAGAGCGTTTCCAGTTCACTACGCTGCTGTTTAAGTTCACTGATGCTGGTGGTGAGCGCCTGGCGTTCGCGCTCAAAGCTATTTTGTGCCAATTCACGAGAGTCGTGCCTGGCGGTCAGCGACCTTCCATTTCCTTCCGGTCTCACGTTCAGGATGCGCTGAATAGATTGATCAAGGCGTCCCAGTTCCAGGTCGGCCATGCGACTCACACGCAACGCTTCGGACAACAGGCGCACGCGCGGATCACCGCTATCTCCGGCATAGCGCCCTTCGACCGCTAGTTCCAACTGATGAGAATGCTCGTGCAAAGTGCGTGAAATACGGATGAGGGTTTCGCCAATAGAGCGCAAATCGCTCTCTACATTCCCGGCCCCGTCAGGTAATGCCACCACGTCGTTCCCTCCAGAGTCTGGCATACCGATATGCAGTACAAATAGTCTTACGTATCAAAAAACATGCCGCGCTGCCGACAGCATGTCGTATAAAGCAAAATGGACACAGCTCCGCGCTATGTCCATCATTATAACACAAGTTGCAGTTGTGGAATTTAAAAGTGACTATACAAAAGCATGTACAGCCTCTTTAGTACTCCTCTGCTAGCGCCTGCTTCAAGGTGATCTTACCCCAGAAGAGGCGATAAGTAAGTACGAAGTAGATGATCGCCAGAACGATGCCGATACACCACCAGACCAGACCCACGGTCAGGCCGTAGTTTCCTGCCGAGGCATTATAAATGGTCAGGCTATAAGCTGGCTGCACCGCCGGCAACACATCTGGATACAAACCAAAAGCAGAGCTGGCCAGCATGCCTAAGATGAAGGCACCCGACGAGAACAGAGCCGGTAAATCGCGCTGTTTGATATTAAAGTAGCCCATGCCGACCAGACCGGCCAGAGCGATAATGGGGAAGATAAAACCCCACGGTCGCGTTAGAAAGCTTGTTGCCAGCAGGGGTTGAACTGAGAAGGTTATGATGGTAGCCACGATGGTTAATACGATAGTGGCAAACCAGGCCCAACGAGCAAAACGACGCGCGCGCTGGTTGAGATCGCCTTCCGTCTTCACCGCAATATAATTAGCGCCATGCGCAATCAGCACCACCAGCGCCATCAAACCAATCAAAACGGTATACCAGTCGAGAATACCAGGATTGGCGCTGTAGGGATTAAAATCTGTCCAGAGCGCCTCAAAAAAGTACTGATTTGGGCGAAGAGGGACACCGCGCATAACATTGCCTAATGCCGCGCCATAGAAGATCGCCAACAATGCGCTCCCCAGAAAGAACAGAAAATCCCAGAAGGAGTGCCACAGCGGGTGAGGGACCCGCGAACGCAATTCGACAGCTACGCCACGCAACATCAGCAACCAGAGGACAATCATCAGGGGCAGATAGAAACCGCTAAAGCTGGACGAGTAGAGTAGAGGGAAGGTGAAGAACAGCGTTCCACCCGCTGCGATAATCCATACCTCGTTGCCATCCCAAACCGGGCCGATGGCGCGTAGTACGATACGCCGCTCCTCGTCGGTACGCGCAACAAACAGGTGAATAGCGCCCGCTCCCAGATCAAACCCATCCAGGAGCACGTACATTATCAGCATAAAAGCGACCAGAATAAACCATAATGTTTGCATTGCAACGTTCCCTCCCTCTTAAGCTCCTTGAGCGACCAGGCCTTCGACCTCTTGTGGCTCCTGACCTTCACCAGAAGGGCCACGCAACGCCTCGAATACAACAAGCAGAACATACAGCAGGCCAAGCAGCAGATACATCCCCATGAACCCCAGGAGAGTGAACAGCACATTACCTGACGAAAGTAGGGGAGATGAACTATTAACAGTACGCAATAGCCCGAAGATAATCCAGGGCTGGCGACCGAGTTCTGTTGTAAACCAACCTGCCGTGTTCGCAATGAAGGGGAAAGGCGTTGCCAGCATCAATATCCAGAGCATCCAGTTTGATTTAAAGAGCCATCTGCGCCACAGCAAGAGGGCCGCCAATGCCATGATGGCCACAAAGATCGTGCCCAGACCCACCATGATATGATAGCTATAGTAGAGCAAGGAAATGGAATCCGGTCGATCAGATGCCGGAAATGCGTTAAGCCCCAGTACCGTTGCCGACCAGTGGCGATAGGTCAGAAAGCTCAGCACTTTAGGTACAATGATCGGATTGTCCAGAGTGCCATTGGCGGGGTCTGGCTGGCCCAGAATAATAATGCCCGCGCTGCTCTGCGTATGGAAGAGGCCCTCCATCGCGGCCAGCTTCGTCGGCTGATACTGCGTGACTTGCCGTCCCTCCATATCGCCACTGGGGAAAATCTGAAAAAGACTGGCAAGCAATCCCACGATGATGCCCAGCGTCAGGAATATTTTCCCCTGTTCAATATGCCGTTTGGACAGCACGTAAAATGCGCCCAGGCCGGTCATAAAGAAAGTTGCGGTAACAACTGCACCACTCATAGTATGCATATACTGCGGTATAATCCAGGGGTTGAAGAGTACGGCCCAGTAGTTCGAGATCTCTAAATGCCCATTGGCAATGGTATAGCCCACCGGATGCTGCATCCAGGCATTCGAGGCTATGATGAAGCCGCCGGAAGCCCAGGTGCCGAGCCAGACCATCACCGAGGAGAACCAGTGCATTCTTTGCCCAAACACCTGCTCCCCAAACAGGAAGAGGCCCAGGAAGGCCGACTCCAGGAAGAAGGCAAAGGCACCTTCCATTGCCAGCGTCTGCGCAATAATACTTCCGGCATAGGCAGAGAAACGTGCCCAGTTGGTGCCAAACTGAAACTCCATCGGTATGCCGGTCACTACCCCTACCACAAAGGTGATAGCAAAAATCTTACCCCAGAAGCGCGCAGCAGTATTGAACTGCTCGTTTTTGCGCCATATGTACAACGTTTTGAGGATGACGATCAGCAGCGCCAGGCCCATCGTCAGTTGTGGGAACAGATAGTGATACGCCACAGTAAAGGCAAATTGCACCCGCGATAAGACGACTGAATTATCCATTGATTCCCCCTAAGCGAATCTTACACACACTGCATAGTCTAAGTATTACAATATCATACCACCAGGAAGCCGCCCTGTATCTCAAACATGCGACGATACCGACCATTGGCACGCATAAGCTGCTCATGCGTACCGCGCTCACTTATCCGCCCATGCTCAAGGACAATAATCTCATCCATATCTTCCAGCGCAACCAGTCGATGCGTAATCAACAGTGTGGTACGTCCCTGCATGAGCGTAGAAAGCGTCTCAAGAATGGCCTGTTCCGTCAGCGGATCAAGGTTGGCCGTGATCTCATCGAGCAGCAGCAACGGCGCATCTTTGAGCAGTGCCCGCGCGATAGCCAGCCGCTGCCGCTCGCCACCGGAGAGGCGCAGGCCCTGTTCACCAATCCAGGTATCCAAACCTTTGGGCAACTGCCGCACAAAATCGCCGAGTTGTACCTGCTCTAACACATGCAGCAACTCGGCATCGTTGGCAGTTGGTCGCGCCAGCAAGAGATTGGCACGCAAGCTATCATGGAAAAGATACGTCTCCTGCTCAACAACACCGCATAACGCACGTAATTCATCGATTTTGCATTGGCGAATATCGTGCCCATTGATACGAATGGCCCCCTGCGTCACATCCCAAAAGCGCAAGATCAGCTTAAAGAGCGTGCTTTTGCCTGCTCCACTCACCCCGACTATCGCTATACGGCTGCCAGGACGCACACGTAGCGTTATATTGCTTAACACCTCTTGCTCTTCGTAGGCAAAGGAGACGTCATCGAACTCCAAACTACAGCCAGCAGGCATCGATGGTAGCGGCTGTGGTTGCGTCGGGTCTTTCACTGTCGGAACAGTGTCGGCGATAGCAAAAACACGCTCTGCAGCCGCCAGCGAATGGCCCAGAAACTGGAAAGCCTGCGCTAATGGCTGCACCGCCTCAAAACAGGCCAGCGTCGCCAACGCCAGGAAACCCAGGTATACTCCGTCAACGGCATGGTGCACCACCAGGGGAATAGCCAGCAGCAGGATCACCCACAACGCCAGATTCGCCAGCGCATCACTGAGAGCCAGTTGTAAGCCGGAAACAGAAGCCATGCGACGTTGCAATGCCCCAAGTGAACGATCACACTCCATCACCTTGCGCAATTGCGCATGCTCGGCCTGATAGACGAGCAGGTCCTGCACCCCTCTTACACCATCCACCACCTGCGCGTTCAGCGTAGCACGCGCGCTCACCTGCTGTTTTCCCAATCCTCGCATCAGTGCAATATAGAGCAGTGGGCCACCCAGACCGGCTAAGAGCAGAAATGCCAGGATAGTCCAGGAGAAGACAATACCAAAGATGGCGAACAGACCAAACATCAGCAGACAGACCAGCATGGCGACAGCAATGGGCGAAACCGCACGCAGATAGACATTCTGTAGCTCCTCAATGTCGCCGAGCAGGCGCGCCAGCACATCCCCGCTGCGATAGTTAAGTAGCAGGGCGGGCGCGAGCGGCTCCAGACGACTATAGAGCCAGCTACGTAAACGTGCCAGAAGACGGAAGGTGGTATCGTGTGAAACCAGACGCTCCTCATAGCGCGCTACCGCCCGCGTGACACCAGCTACGCGCACAACGTAGGTTGGCAGCTCCAGCATAATGATAAGCGGGCCGAGCGCCGCCGCCGCCACCAGATATGCCGCCATTGCCAACAGGCCAATACTGCTGGCAATCATCAGAGTGCCCAGCAGTATTGCCAGCAATACCCGCCAGCGAAATGGCATGAGAAAGGATAGTAGACGCAACAAAGTTTTCATCGGACTACTCTTTTCCGACCATTTGCATCAAATGCGCATATATACCTTGATCTCGCAATAGCTGCTCCGGCTTACCATACTCGGCAATCTGCCCATCTTCCATTACCGCAACCTGCTGCGCGCGGCGAATAGTGTTATAACGGTGGGCAATCACCAGCACTGTGCGCCGCTCAATCAAGCGTGCGATGGCCTGTTCGATCAGGACTTCGCTCTCTACGTCAAGGCCAGAAGTCGGCTCATCCAGAATTAAAAGGGGCGCATCCTTGAGAAAAGCACGAGCCAGGGCCAGACGTTGCGCCTGCCCCGCACTGAGGCGCAAACCCTGCTCTCCCAGTTGCGTCTCGAATCCTTGAGGAAGCTGATCGATAAAGTCGCATCCGGCCAGCGCTGCTGCTTGCCGCACCTCCGCGTCGCTAGCCTCCTCGCGCGCCATGCGAATATTTTCTCGCACCGTGCCATAAAAGAGGTAAGGATGCTGCGGCACCAGCGCCACGTACTTGCGCCACTCCTCAACCGGTATGTCTTTGAGCGCCAACCCGTTGACCTCAATACAACCGCTTTCGTAGTCGATAAAACGCAGTAGCACATTGACCAGTGTACTCTTGCCAGCCCCGCTACGTCCCACCAGTGCGGTACAGCTATGGGCAGGCAGGAAGAGCGAGACGCCTTTCAGCGCCGGTGTCTCACTACCAGGATACGTGCAGGTCACATCAGTTAGCTGCAATGTCAGCTCACCGGCACGGATCTTACTTACTACGCTTGTAGAAGAGGTAGCAATGGGCAGAGGCGTCTCAAGCAATGTCACCATCCTCTGTGCGGCGGCCTTGCCCTCCATAGCGGCATGGCGTTGCGCACCCAACTCCTGCAAAGGACGATAGAACTCCGGCGTAAGTAGCAACACCAGAAAGGCTTTCTGGAAGCTAACAAGGTGGTCGATCAGGCGCACACCCAGTACTACGGCCACAACGCCAATCGCCATCGCCGTCAGAAATTCCAGCACGCCCCCGGACAGAAAAGCATAGCGTAACACCTGCATAGTTTTCGCGCGGAAGCTCTCGCTGAGACGGCCAACCTGCACCTGCTCCGCCTTGCTACGCCCAAACAGCTTGAGCGTCGTCAGTCCCTGAATCGAGTCAAGCAGGTGCGCACCCAGGCGGCCCAATGCCTCCCATTGCTGCTGGACATGCTTCTCAGCATAGCTCCCCACCAGCATCATCAAAATCGGGATAATGGGGGCCGTGACGAGCAGCAGCAGGGCACTGATCCAGTCTAGCGGAAAAACTACAGCAACAATCAGCAGAGGGATTACTACGCTCAAGATGGTTTGAGGAACATAACGACTAACGTAAGCATCCAGGCGTTCAACACCCTCATTAAGCGTCGTCGTCAACTCTCCCGCATGTTCACCACGGCTAAAAATTGGCCCTAGCTGCAACAGGTGAGAGAAGAGCCGTTGGCGTAAAGCAGCCTTGACCTGTATCGCTCCTCGTTGCGTTATAACCTCACGCCCCCAGATAAGCGCGGCGCGGGTCAGCAGAGCTAGCAAGAAGCCCACAAGTGGTAACATAACCTGAGCGAGACCCGCATGTGCCAGAAAAACGGCATTTACGATCCCGCTCAGCAAAACCATTTGCACAATCAGCACGCCGGTGCCAACGACACTCAAGACCACACTTACAAGCAGAAAACGACGTGCCAGTGGAATGTGACGAAACAACGCTATTTTCATCGGCCACACTCAAGAAACACAAAACTCTACTTCTATCTTAATGCGCAGAGAGAAACTCTGACAAGTAAATCTCGCCCAATTCAATCATCATTAAGCCATTTGTGATAGTTGTGATACTATCATTCTAAGCGACCGACAAACAGCGACTTTTGTCCTTGCTCTCACGCTATTCTTCCGCTAACTTTGGCTGCGGTAGTCTGGGCAGATAGGCACGTTTGTAGACCATAAGAGTACGCTGAAATTCGATCACGACCGTACCATCTTGATTAAAACCAACGGTTTTGACACGTACAATGCCGCGCTCAGGATGCGATTTCGACTCGCGCTTGTCCAGCACCTCACTACGAGCATAGATAGTGTCACCGTGAAAGACTGGCGCGGGCAATCTCACCTGATCCCAACCCAGATTGATCGCGTTTTGCGAGAGATCAGCCACCGATAGTCCCGTCACCAGCGCCAGCGTAAAGGTGGAATCGACCAGCGGACGCTTGAACTCGGTCTGCGCGGCGTAGGTGGAGTCAAAATGAATAGGGTTCGTGTTCACAGTTAGCAGGGTGAACCAGATGTTATCGGCTTCGGTAATCGTGCGCCCTAACGGGTGCGGATAGATGTCGCCAATCTCAAAATCCTCGTAGCAACGGCCCGTCCAGCCCGCTTTGATAGCCATCATCTCCTCCTCAATAGAAAGAATATGTATTAGTATGATCTGGGCAACCCCAACACATGTTGCCCAATATAAGCCAGGATCAGATTGGTCGAGATCGGGGCCACTTGATAGAGGCGCGTCTCGCGGAACTTGCGCTCGATATCGTACTCGCTGGCAAAACCGAAGCCACCATGCGTTTGCAAGGCCACATTCGCGGCATCCCAGGCAGCTTCAGCCGCCAGTAGCTTCGCCATGTTGGCCTCCGCGCCGCACTGCTCTCCGCGATCAAACAGCTCCGCCGCTTTAAAGCGCATCAGATCTGCCGCCTGCAATTTGACATAAGCACCGGCTATAGGAAATTGCACACCCTGATTCTGACCGATAGGACGGCCAAAGACAACGCGCTGTTTCGCATAATTCACCGTGCGCTCGATAAACCAGTAGCCATCCCCAATCGACTCGGCGGCAATTAAGATGCGCTCGGCGTTCAGGCTATCCAACAAATAGCGGAAACCCCTGCCCTCGCTGCCAACAAGATTCGCCGCAGGCACATACAGGTTGTCAAAAAAGACCTCCGCCGTATGATGGTTAATCATGGTGCGAATCGGCTTGATCGTTAAGCCTTTGCCCTTCGCCTCGCGCAGATCGACTAGAAAGAGCGAGAGGCCTTCTGTGCGTTTCTTCACCTGTTCAACGGGTGTGGTGCGCGCCAGCAGCAGCATGAGATCAGAATATTGCACGCGCGATGTCCAGATTTTCTGACCGTTGATAAGATAGCCTTCACCGCTACGTGTGGCCATAGTGTGAATGCTCGATGTATCAGAACCGGCATCGGGTTCGGTAATGCCAAAAGCTTGCAAGCGCAACCGCCCGGCAGCGATCTCCGGCAGATACTGCTGTTTTTGCTCCTCGGAGCCATGTCGAAGCAAGGTACCCATAATATACATTTGCGCATGGCAGACCGCCGCGTTGCCTCCTGAACGATTCAGCTCCTCTAAAATAATCGATGCCTCGGTAATGCCAAGGCCGGAACCACCATACTGCTCAGGTAACAGCACCGCGAGATAGCCCGCCTCGGTCATCGCACGCACAAAATCTTCGGGGTAGGCACGCTCTTCGTCCAGGCGACGCCAGTACTCGTTGCCAAAACGTTCACACAAACGTTTGACACCATGCCGTATCTCTTCATGCAGTTCGTTCATCACACGCCCTCGCTTCTACTCCTCAGTGCCACTCACTCAGCACAATTCGCCGCGCACCAGCGCACGAGCCAGCGCGTTGTGACGCTCAATCAACGCAGGCAACTCCACATCCACAAGCTGACGATCTTTTACGCGCACACGTCCGTTAATGACACTTAAATCTACATAAGGTGGTTGGCAGAAAACAATAGAGGCAAGGGCATCATGTACAGCGCCGCCCGCCAGATCGAGCGTATCGAGCCGGTAGCCGATGAAGTCAGCCGCCATGCCAGGAGCCAGATAACCAATATCATCGCGTCCCAGCACTGAGGCCCCCCCTCGCGTCGCCAACCAGAGAACGTCCTTCGCGGTCAACGCCGCCGGATCACCGGTGACGCGCTGCAAGAGCATGGCCTGACGCGCCTCGGCCAGCATATGCGAGCCATCATTTGAGGCTGAACCATCCACACCCAGGCCCAGGCGTACTCCAGCCTGACGCATGGCCCGCACCGGTGCAATACCCGACGCCAACCGCATGTTTGAGGTTGGACAATGCGCAACTCCCGTGCGCGTCCGACCCAAGCGTGTCACTTCGTCCACCCCAGGATGCACCATATGCGCGTGCCAGACATCCGGCCCCACCCAATCTAACTCTTCGGCCAGTTCAACCGGTGTGCGTTCGAACATCTCGGCACAATACGCCACCTCATCGCGCGTCTCCGCCAGATGCGTGTGAGAATGCACTCCATAAGCACGCGCCAGCGCGATACTCTGGCGCATCAACTCCGGCGAAACGGAAAATGGCGAGCAGGGAGCCAGCACGATACGCAGCATTGCATAGGGCCTTGCATCATGATACGTCTCTATGAGACGCTGCGAGTCACGCAAGATGTTCTGTTCCTCCTCAACCACGTGATCGGGTGGCAAACCTCCCTGCGACTCACCGACCGACATGGAACCACGCGCCGCATGAAAACGAAAGCCCATCTCCTGCGCCGCCTGTATCTGGTCATCCAGGCGCGCACCATTGGGCCAGATATAGGTATGGTCGCTGGACGTGGTGCAGCCGGAGAGCATCAGTTCCGCAATGGCAATCTTTGTACTGACATAGATCGCCTCTGCATTCATACCAGCCCAGATCGGATAGAGCGTGCGCAGCCAGTGAAACAGGTTGGCGTCTTGCGCGGCAGGCACATTGCGCGTCAACGTCTGATAAAAATGATGATGGGTATTGACCAGTCCGGGTAACACGAGCATTCCACGCGCGTCAATGACCTCATCTGCATGCTGCGGCAACTGATCCGTCGGACCAACCTGTTGAATGACATTCCCTTCGATGTAAAGCGCGCCATCCTCCCAGCGCGTGTCCTGATCGTCCATTGTCACGATCAATGTGGCATGCTGAAGCAGTAACGATGACATAGCGGAATGCTCCTCCTCACCAGAATAAATAAACAATAAGACAAACACTCTATAATAGTACCATTACAAGCAACGAGGTAGCGAGGCAAGGGATCAGCCAGAGGCACCTTTACCATGATGTAGAGATATTTCTGCCCATTATTCATTGCAGGCCCTCACGGGTATCCTGCCCTACCTTTGCTTTATGCCATACAATGCTTGCTATCCAGCAATCTTACACTTATTTTGTAATAAATAGTGAGTTTGACATTCCCACACCATAAGTGATATGCTATTCATAAATCTAGCAGACGATCAGGCAAGTCTGCATTGAAAAGGCAGGAGTATGAAATCTACAGTATCACCATTACTACACATCAGTTATGATGAATAGTTTCTAAGTATATGATGGTTATGTGATTCTTCCATAATCTTCTATCAACTAGAAAGGCATTCCTCTCATGCAATTACCAGAACTTCATACATGGCACGATGTACCCAGGTTTTATGCCTGGCTCGGTGATATGCGCGAAAAGCATCCCGTCTTTTATGATCCCGATGCAGATTGCTGGCACGTCTTTCGCTACGAGGATGTAAACCGCGTGACAACCGATTATGAACTCTTCTCCTCCGAACGACAACGGAGCAAGTTGCTTCAGACTATACCATCCCCACCCAGCCTGATCTCGATGGATCCGCCACAGCACAAACGTTACCGCAACCTGGTCTCGCCATCTTTCACGCCACGCGCACTCTCCCCACTTGCAGAGCGCATTCGCCAGATCGTACAGGAATTGCTCAACCAGGCACGCCCTGCTGGTCAGATGGATTTCGTCGCCGACTTCGCTTATCCACTGCCTACGATAGTGATTGCAGAAATGCTAGGGGTACCCACAGCGGACAGGCCCCTTTTCAAAGGTTGGGCCGACACGCTTCTTACCGGTCAACTAAATGCTCGTGATATCACCCACATGGATGAGGCCACACGTACACGAGTCCTGGAAACCAGGGCTGCCATGACCGCTTACTTCCGGCAACAGATGGCGGAACACCGTCGCCATCCTGGCAACGCGCTGCTCGACAACCTGATGCAGGCCGAGGTCGAAGGTGAAAAACTCAGTGAAGAGGAGATTATCAGCTTTAGCACTCTTCTCCTCATTGCCGGACACATCACAACTATCATGCTGCTTGGGCAATCGATCATTTGTCTCACCGAGCATCCAGAGGTACTTGAACGCCTGCGTACTCATCCATCGCTCATACCCACTCTGATTGAAGAGGTGTTGCGCTACTATTCACCTGTCTGGCGTCTGCTACGCATCACAACACAGGAAGTTACTATAGGGGGGCAAACAATACCGGAAAATGCGCTGATCTTTGCCTGGCTAGCCTCGGCCAACCGTGATGAACGACAATTCCCCCAGGCCGACCGGTTTATTGCTGATCGTTCGCCCAATCACCATATCGCTTTTGGGCATGGCATCCACTTCTGCCTCGGCGCACCCCTGGCACGCCTGGAAGCCAGTATAGCGCTACCGATGATCGTCGAACAATTGCCAGAACTATGCTGCGTGCCCGATGAAATGCTGGAGCTACTCGATAGCCGCCTGTTAATGGGCGTCAAACGTTTACCAGCGACCTTCAGGCCATCGATACCCGTTCAAGAGAACCAGGTGCAGTCATCGTGCAAATAGCTATACAGGCAAGAACGGTAGCAACATACAAACCACAAAGCGATATGTTACCTTGTGGCTTGCATGTTACTACCGTTCCTCCTGCGCAACTCAATCTACCGAAGAACGTAGCAGGTGCTACTGTCGTTTTTCGCCACGTTCCATCTCTCCAACAGCCTTACTGATACCAACAGGGCTTTCATAGGTGCGATCAGGTAACTCTTGCAGCGCCTGACGAGCGTTCTCATCCGCGCCGTGCTGCTCAGCGTATTTGATAACATCCTGTTTACTTGCAGGATAGTTAAGCCCCTTAAGCAACTTCTCTACCTGAACAGGATTAATTTTTGCCATCGTTTCTTGCTCCCTTTTTTCATACTATCTGACATCACCACGCCAGTAGTCGTCATTAAGGCCACTGCAAGGCAAGACACCAATCGTATTGACCACGAATAACAATGCAAGACAGTGACAAAAAAGGGAACCACTTCTATCTTCTATCTCTACGTTCCGGCAAGCACTAAGACAAAATAGCATCACAGTAAGCTTCGCTCCGCGACCGAGATGCCTGTTCTTCTTCAACAACAGATATGACGCTAGCGTCATAAAACAATACTTATGTTTCAATCTCAACCGAGATGCTCGTTCTTCCTCAACGCAAAGCGGTGGACACGAATCTGTTGCCTGCACTGGGTTTCAATCTCAACCGAGATGCCCGTTCTTCCTCAACCAGGAGGAGTGTGTCCAGCTGGTTATAGAAGCATTTGTTTCAATCTCAACCGAGATGCCCGTTCTTCCTCAACAACACATGGTGGTCTACCGCCTTCTGACCACTATTCTGTTTCAATCTCAACCGAGATGCCCGTTCTTCCTCAACAGCACAGTATTGCCGTTGGGAATGGTGGCATTTTGTTTCAATCTCAACCGAGATGCCCGTCCTACCTCAACTCGGAAAAAGGAAAAGAGCAGCGGTCAAAGGCCGTGTTTCAATCTCAACCGAGATGCCCGTCCTACCTCAACGGCGTCGAAAGAACCGCGTGTCACCTGCTATAAAGGGTTTCAATCTCAACCGAGATGCCCGTCCTACCTCAACTTGTTGCGTTGTATGAGTTTTTACGAATATTTTAAAAGTTTCAATCTCAACCGAGATGCCCGTCCTACCTCAACCAGTTTTAGTCTTGACATTACAAAAATGTCTATGTGTTTCAATCTCAACCGAGATGCCCGTCCTACCTCAACTCACCAGAGCTTGCCTGCGCTCCGCTCGATGGCAAGTTTCAATCTCAACCGAGATGCCCGTCCTGCCTCAACGCCGAAACCCTCGCGCGCCCTGCCACAAACTGCCGGTTTCAATCTCAACCGAGATGCCCGTCCTACCTCAACCCTAGCACGCGGCCCATAGATGTAGCACCCCTAGCCTGGTTTCAATCTCAACCGAGATGCCCGTCCTACCTCAACGACAACGGGTTGACAATGACAATGACAACAGAAAGGATTGTTTCAATCTCAACCGAGATGCCCGTCCTACCTCAACCGGAAAGGACAAGACCACATGGCTACTAGCATCAAAGTTTCAATCTCAACCGAGATGCCCGTTCTTCCTCAACCCTGATCTGCCGCAGCAAGCCTGCTACTTGGAGCAGTTTCAATCTCAACCGAGATGCCCGTTCTTCCTCAACGAGTGTGCCCGCATTGGAAAGCGCCTCCTGGCTATGTACAGTTTCAATCTCAACCGAGATGCCCGTTCTTCCTCAACAGGGGGTGCTGTGTCCTCTTCCTCAAATTCGGGGGCAGTTTCAATCTCAACCGAGATGCCCGTTCTTCCTCAACAAGAGCGCGTGTGTGGCGCTCTCCCGCATGCACGTGTTTCAATCTCAACCGAGATGCCCGTTCTTCCTCAACGGCAAAAAAGAAGAAATTGCGCGATTGATCGCGCTTGACGAGTTTCAATCTCAACCGAGATGCCCGTTCTTCCTCAACACGGGGCCAACGGCGATCCGTGAGAACGGAATGATTGTGTTTCAATCTCAACCGAGATGCCCGTTCTTCCTCAACATTGTTCGTTAGGAGGAACCCATGAGCACCACAAGGTTTCAATCTCAACCGAGATGCCCGTTCTTCCTCAACACGGGGCTTTCTGAGCCGTGATCTGTAAATGAGGGATGTTTCAATCTCAACCGAGATGCCCGTTCTTCCTCAACCCCTCAAGTGTGAGGAGATTAAAGTGGTCTTTCCACAGGTTTCAATCTCAACCGAGATGCCCGTTCTTCCTCAACAACCATATGAAATTACTCCTGATGGAGTAGAGTTTTGTTTCAATCTCAACCGAGATGCCCGTTCTTCCTCAACAGCATCAATCTCGATCAGAAAGCTGCCACCGATGTTTCAATCTCAACCGAGATGCCCGTTCTTCCTCAACTTGCAGAGCTTATTGGGTGCATGCAAAAGGCGCAAAAGTTTCAATCTCAACCGAGATGCCCGTTCTTCCTCAACGTACTGCCCCGATGCAAACGGGCCTTTGATAGTCACGTTTCAATCTCAACCGAGATGCCCGTTCTTCCTCAACGACACCGACACCGGCACCGCTCACGACATTGACAATCCGTTTCAATCTCAACCGAGATGCCCGTTCTTCCTCAACGTGAGCCAGACGTCCCGCGTCTGGCTAGAAGGGAGACGTTTCAATCTCAACCGAGATGCCCGTTCTTCCTCAACCCCAGGTATTCGATAGGGAGCCGAGCGAAGTACCGCGTTTCAATCTCAACCGAGATGCCCGTTCTTCCTCAACGGTTATATCTTTAGCGAGTGATAGCTGGTGGCTTTTGTTTCAATCTCAACCGAGATGCCCGTTCTTCCTCAACCTTCCACTTGTACCGTATACGTTAAAGCCATCCAGGTTTCAATCTCAACCGAGATGCCCGTTCTTCCTCAACCTCAGCAGGCGGAAGGATGATGAAAAAATATACTATGTTTCAATCTCAACCGAGATGCCCGTTCTTCCTCAACTCGGTCTCCCGACGTGGAAATCACCCCACAAATAAGGGTTTCAATCTCAACCGAGATGCCCGTTCTTCCTCAACGTGTATCGTAGTCGGTGGTTAGGATGTTTTTGGCAAGGTTTCAATCTCAACCGAGATGCCCGTTCTTCCTCAACATGGATGCACGCCGTGCATCCATGCCACTATTCGTCATGTTTCAATCTCAACCGAGATGCCCGTTCTTCCTCAACGATGACGGCATCATATATACCCACTCAAGGAGATTAGTTTCAATCTCAACCGAGATGCCCGTTCTTCCTCAACCAGGTACTTGATGAACTCTATCGCGGCCAGCATCAGTTTCAATCTCAACCGAGATGCCCGTTCTTCCTCAACGCTATCCTTTCTTTTCTTTTGCGTGTGTTAGACCATGTTTCAATCTCAACCGAGATGCCCGTTCTTCCTCAACAACGGAGAACGAGTCATCTTCTCCATGAGAGAAGGGGTTTCAATCTCAACCGAGATGCCCGTTCTTCCTCAACCTTGCGAGTAGTGCTTCTGCCTCCTATTTTATGCGCCCCGTTTCAATCTCAACCGAGATGCCCGTTCTTCCTCAACACACCATCCCACTGATGGGATGGTCTAGTATCAGTCAGTTTCAATCTCAACCGAGATGCCCGTTCTTCCTCAACGTATCGCCGCTAAGGCCCTGGTAGCCCAATCGGGGGCGTTTCAATCTCAACCGAGATGCCCGTTCTTCCTCAACAACCTGCCGCGCCCTGCCGAACCTGCCGCAGACACTGTTTCAATCTCAACCGAGATGCCCGTTCTTCCTCAACAAGATCGTGTTCCCATTGTTCTTGTTTCGAGATTGTTTCGTTTCAATCTCAACCGAGATGCCCGTTCTTCCTCAACCCCCGTATCGACGGGGGTGTTGGGCCGGTTGAGGTGGTTTCAATCTCAACCGAGATGCCCGTTCTTCCTCAACTACTGGATGTAGCCCCGCCCGTCGCACCCGTTATGTGTTTCAATCTCAACCGAGATGCCCGTTCTTCCTCAACACCAGGGTACGCCTACCCCACTTACCGTCCCCGTAGTGTTTCAATCTCAACCGAGATGCCCGTTCTTCCTCAACGTAAGCCAATGGCGGACACGCTTAGACTTTAGTTCAGTTTCAATCTCAACCGAGATGCCCGTTCTTCCTCAACCAGGGTAGAAGAGGCAATATACACATGCAAGATAGAGGTTTCAATCTCAACCGAGATGCCCGTTCTTCCTCAACCTGCTCGCCAGGCGCATAAACCTGCGGTGGACGCAGGGTTTCAATCTCAACCGAGATGCCCGTTCTTCCTCAACTGAATGAGGCTGAGATGCCGCTAGAGTCGTATATCAAGTTTCAATCTCAACCGAGATGCCCGTTCTTCCTCAACCGATCTGCTGTCCTCACACATAAGGGCAGCATGTAGCACGTTTCAATCTCAACCGAGATGCCCGTTCTTCCTCAACGCTGCTGCTGCTGATGCTACTTCACATAGGCATTAAGTTTCAATCTCAACCGAGATGCCCGTTCTTCCTCAACGTAGTGCTTCTGTCTCCTTTAGTGATTTCAATCCCCCGTTTCAATCTCAACCGAGATGCCCGTTCTTCCTCAACATCCCCTTGTTGGGTAGCGGGGTCTCGCTCGGTTTCGTTTCAATCTCAACCGAGATGCCCGTTCTTCCTCAACGTTTGGTGTTCCGAGGTCTGCTAGTTCTCCCCTTCCAGTTTCAATCTCAACCGAGATGCCCGTTCTTCCTCAACAGCACGCGGCCCACAGATGTGGCAACCTCTAGCCTGGTTTCAATCTCAACCGAGATGCCCGTTCTTCCTCAACGATGTATACCATGTTAATGACTGTCGCCCTTGATGTAGTTTCAATCTCAACCGAGATGCCCGTTCTTCCTCAACGAGGAACCCCATCATTGCGTTGCCCTCGACCACGTACCGGTTTCAATCTCAACCGAGATGCCCGTTCTTCCTCAACGAATATGTCTGTTAATTAATCAGACATATTCTATTTTTGTCGTTTCAATCTCAACCGAGATGCCCGTTCTTCCTCAACCCTCGATCTTATACTAACACCGAGGCAGGCTGCCTATGTTTCAATCTCAACCGAGATGCCCGTTCTTCCTCAACACGTTCGCGCATTTCGCAACAAATGCGGCGTGTGGGGTTTCAATCTCAACCGAGATGCCCGTTCTTCCTCAACGAGTTGGCGTACTGCCTATTTTGATTTAATGGAGGAGTTTCAATCTCAACCGAGATGCCCGTTCTTCCTCAACGCTGGCCTACCTGCTCTATGGGGAGTACGACGAGGAGTTTCAATCTCAACCGAGATGCCCGTTCTTCCTCAACCAAGCTTCCTGGGCCTCCCAGAGCGCTTCTCTTCGATGGTTTCAATCTCAACCGAGATGCCCGTTCTTCCTCAACATTGCCGGAACGGACTGCTACTTCGGGCTTAATGCAGTTTCAATCTCAACCGAGATGCCCGTTCTTCCTCAACCCCAGAACGGCAAGAGGTCATAGGAGTCACTCGTGATGTTTCAATCTCAACCGAGATGCCCGTTCTTCCTCAACCTTACCGCAGCCACTAGGAGCGCTAGCCGGAGAGACGTTTCAATCTCAACCGAGATGCCCGTTCTTCCTCAACTTCCTGAGAGAGAAACACTCTATCAGGAATTGAGAGGTTTCAATCTCAACCGAGATGCCCGTTCTTCCTCAACTTGCAAAGTTCGGTGCGTTGTACCTTCTTAGACCAGAGTTTCAATCTCAACCGAGATGCCCGTTCTTCCTCAACTGCCTACTCGCTTGCACTCCTGTTCTGTCATCTCTTCGTTTCAATCTCAACCGAGATGCCCGTTCTTCCTCAACGGAAAACGCCCGCATTATCCTCAAAGGGAAGTACGCAGTTTCAATCTCAACCGAGATGCCCGTTCTTCCTCAACCTGGTCATTACTAATTTGGTCATTACCATTTCTGTCATGTTTCAATCTCAACCGAGATGCCCGTTCTTCCTCAACCCAGGATGTGAAGGGCCGCCAGTACATCATGCAGGTCGTTTCAATCTCAACCGAGATGCCCGTTCTTCCTCAACCACGCCAAGTATAGCAGATGTTGAGGTCTATGAGCGTTTCAATCTCAACCGAGATGCCCGTTCTTCCTCAACATCAGATTGTTCTAATTTATTGCTCAACTGATCAGCGTTTCAATCTCAACCGAGATGCCCGTTCTTCCTCAACTAAAATTACACAATGCATCAGGGCCGTCATCATTGAAGTTTCAATCTCAACCGAGATGCCCGTTCTTCCTCAACGAGGTGACAAACGTAAGAAGCATCGAAAAGTTGGTGTTTCAATCTCAACCGAGATGCCCGTTCTTCCTCAACCCCAAAGGGGCGGTAGTGTTGACCCACAAAAACCCCGCGTTTCAATCTCAACCGAGATGCCCGTTCTTCCTCAACCAATTCACAAACTGTACCTCAACAACTACGAACACGGTTTCAATCTCAACCGAGATGCCCGTTCTTCCTCAACGCCTGGCCATTCGCGACGAAAACTACTAGTCAGGCAGGGTTTCAATCTCAACCGAGATGCCCGTTCTTCCTCAACGCTTTATGAAAGCATCTGAATTGATAGAAAGTGGTGTTTCAATCTCAACCGAGATGCCCGTTCTTCCTCAACGATACATGAGTTTGGGTTTAAAGGATGAAGATGGGGACGTTTCAATCTCAACCGAGATGCCCGTTCTTCCTCAACGTGGTTCCTCCTTAGCGGCTTAGCGAACAATGTACGTGTTTCAATCTCAACCGAGATGCCCGTTCTTCCTCAACGAATCCTTCATTGGTTTCATGTCGCCAACACGTGAAGTTTCAATCTCAACCGAGATGCCCGTTCTTCCTCAACACGGGCGTTTCCAGGCCTTTGTTCTAGAGCGGCTTCCGGTTTCAATCTCAACCGAGATGCCCGTTCTTCCTCAACACAGATCAACGGCCACACCATCAATGAGGCTAAGTCTAGTTTCAATCTCAACCGAGATGCCCGTTCTTCCTCAACGTTGCACATCACGTACATTGTCCGATAGCTTTAGGAGGGTTTCAATCTCAACCGAGATGCCCGTTCTTCCTCAACGTGCCCCGTGTTCGATCTATGTCAGGAGATAAAGGAGTTTCAATCTCAACCGAGATGCCCGTTCTTCCTCAACCCTAAGCAAGCGGCTAGGTAGGTCTAGTAGCGGGAAGTTTCAATCTCAACCGAGATGCCCGTTCTTCCTCAACGTTGGCGCAAGCCTTTACACAGGAGGAAACCATGACGTTTCAATCTCAACCGAGATGCCCGTTCTTCCTCAACGTCGCGGTAGTCCCGCTACCAACCCTATCTGACGATGTTTCAATCTCAACCGAGATGCCCGTTCTTCCTCAACCTATCCAGGTGGATAGTAGAGAGTTGGCGCAAGCCTTGTTTCAATCTCAACCGAGATGCCCGTTCTTCCTCAACGACGCCCCTCAGGACGTGCGGGCGTTGTTTTCAAGGTTTCAATCTCAACCGAGATGCCCGTTCTTCCTCAACCTGTATAGAAAGCCCCCTTCCCCACGGTGGGGTTGGGGGTTGTTTCAATCTCAACCGAGATGCCCGTTCTTCCTCAACGATAGCTTCCCCGCGCCAGGGTTTAGGGACAGAGGGGGTTTCAATCTCAACCGAGATGCCCGTTCTTCCTCAACCACCCATAGATGTGGCACCCTCAAGCCTGTACTAGCTGGTTTCAATCTCAACCGAGATGCCCGTTCTTCCTCAACCAATCGACTGGATGCGTATACGCCATAGTTCAAATGTTTCAATCTCAACCGAGATGCCCGTTCTTCCTCAACGGTGATTTATCCATGCACAGTGGTTTGCTCTTGTGTACGTTTCAATCTCAACCGAGATGCCCGTTCTTCCTCAACCGTACCGCGCTATTTCCCCTGAGATTTCTCGATTGGGTTTCAATCTCAACCGAGATGCCCGTTCTTCCTCAACTATGTCTAATGGATGTCATGCTGAATATAACGAAAAGTTTCAATCTCAACCGAGATGCCCGTTCTTCCTCAACCGAGATGACCTGCCCTGTTGCGAGTTCATCTTTTGCGTTTCAATCTCAACCGAGATGCCCGTTCTTCCTCAACGGGGACTAGTACCAGTTTGGTAATGACGAAATTGGGTTTCAATCTCAACCGAGATGCCCGTTCTTCCTCAACGACTTCATGGACATGCCCATCTATAGTTCATGGGGGACGTTTCAATCTCAACCGAGATGCCCGTTCTTCCTCAACACACACACAAGGAGGTAAAAAATGAAAAAGATTGAAAGGTTTCAATCTCAACCGAGATGCCCGTTCTTCCTCAACTTATCCGCCGTTTAGAGCGGGTAGAGCAAGATTTCGTTTCAATCTCAACCGAGATGCCCGTTCTTCCTCAACACTACCGACACCACCCCATCGGTATCTCTGATTTGAGTTTCAATCTCAACCGAGATGCCCGTTCTTCCTCAACCCCCTGATTTCTCAGGAGCGAGTCTGGTGTTCCGAGGTTTCAATCTCAACCGAGATGCCCGTTCTTCCTCAACTCTGCAATAACCCAAGATTATATAGGAAATATAATTGGTTTCAATCTCAACCGAGATGCCCGTTCTTCCTCAACTAGAATGAAGGTTTCTGTATCCACGTGGTTCCTCCTTGTTTCAATCTCAACCGAGATGCCCGTTCTTCCTCAACATTTCCTGGCGGGAATGATCTGATAGGCCCGCAAGGGGTTTCAATCTCAACCGAGATGCCCGTTCTTCCTCAACGATAGCGATAGCGAAGGGGAGGGGTATAGAGCTACGGGGTTTCAATCTCAACCGAGATGCCCGTTCTTCCTCAACGATTTGGTGTTCCGAGGGCTTCTATCCCCCTTCCACGTTTCAATCTCAACCGAGATGCCCGTTCTTCCTCAACCCAACCCAAGTACCTATTCCCCGTGCCGAGCCACAGGGTTTCAATCTCAACCGAGATGCCCGTTCTTCCTCAACCGCGCCGTTCTCATCATGTCTCGTTTCAAGCGCTTGTTTCAATCTCAACCGAGATGCCCGTTCTTCCTCAACGGGTTTCGCATTCGCGTTTCCGCGTTCGCGGTTCTGGTTTCAATCTCAACCGAGATGCCCGTTCTTCCTCAACTCAATATCACCACCATTCACGGGTTGCGAGCAGCGAGGTTTCAATCTCAACCGAGATGCCCGTTCTTCCTCAACTCTACCGTGAGCGAGCTTTTATCCACGGCGTACTTGTTTCAATCTCAACCGAGATGCCCGTTCTTCCTCAACCCTCATTTGCAGGAGACCCCACCCAGACCAGGGTGGGGTTTCAATCTCAACCGAGATGCCCGTTCTTCCTCAACGCAGTGGTAAGACCACTCTCGTGGCTAGTACCCACGGGGTTTCAATCTCAACCGAGATGCCCGTTCTTCCTCAACATGATTTTGCTTTATGTGTGTATCAATTGGTAGTGGAGTTTCAATCTCAACCGAGATGCCCGTTCTTCCTCAACTGTACGAAGAGAATGACATGTACGGGCAAACAACGCTTGTTTCAATCTCAACCGAGATGCCCGTTCTTCCTCAACAATGAAGGTTTCTGTATCCACGTGGTTCCTCCTAGCGGTTTCAATCTCAACCGAGATGCCCGTTCTTCCTCAACATTGATCAGTCAATAGCCATGCACCCAACAGTCAGCGTTTCAATCTCAACCGAGATGCCCGTTCTTCCTCAACCCTTTACTGGTGTCTCTCCATGAAACTCTTGTCCAGTGTTTCAATCTCAACCGAGATGCCCGTTCTTCCTCAATAAGCTCCTGGCAGGATACACCAAGAGCTGCCCCGATGTGTTTCAATCTCAACCGAGATGCCCGTTCTTCCTCAACAAAAAATTGGGTACTGCTACATCTTTTGCACGAATGTTTCAATCTCAACCGAGATGCCCGTTCTTCCTCAACGGCGATGCCTCGCGCCGCTTCTCAGGCGGGCTGAACACATCGTTTGCGAGGCAGAGGTCTTGAGATACCGATTTTGGAACCTCTCTGAGGCCCCACAGAGAGTATACACGAGATTGTCATTTTACGCAATAGCCTGAGAAGCCAGTTTATGCAATGAGCAATTTTTGCGAGGCAGCGAGCGTGGCAACATGTTCGCTTCGTGCCTCGCAAATTCTTATGCCTGCCCTCAAAGCATGTAGATACGATCCTCTTTGGGCGCGTCACCGGTACCGAGGACGACCACCTTTGGATAGCAGGTAGCGCACAAGCCATAGATGCGCACGGTGTCCTCGCTGTGGTGAATCTCTTTGTGCAGGCGCGCTTCCATGCGCATACGCTGCTTCCTATCCAGAAAACACTCGAAGACACTGTACTGCACCCAGGTTCCATAGCCGGTGAGGGCGCTATGCACACGCGCACGTCGCCGATCATCAGGAATGTCATAGCTGACAACGTATAACATCGTATCATCATTGCTTTTGTTGCGCTCGCTCATCTTGCTGCTCCTCTCTTCTTAGCGCACACATAGCGGACGATAAGCCGGTATTTCGCCCATCAGCCACTTGGCCAGCAGGCGTGCCTGAAGCTCGATACACCGACGGTAACTGGTACGATAGCCAAAATAGGGATGTTGCAATTCCTCCTGTAAACGCTCCTCACACTTAGCATAGAATGTTTTGCGTGCTTCCGGCTTGAGATAGACTACGCCCAGCTCCTCCTTAAAGTCAGAAGGAGTGAGAATGCGATGATTCACAATATCCAGCACGACGGAATCAGTGAGGAGAGGACGAAACTCCTCCATCAAGTCGAGTGCCAGCGCCGGACGTCCCTGGCGTGGCTGGTGCAGGAAACCCGCATAGGGATCGAGTCCCACCACCTGGATTGCTGCCATGACCTGCTGCGTCAACAATGTGTATCCCAGACTCAGCATGGCATTGATAGGATCAGTTGGCGGGCGTCGGCGTCGATGGGTGAAAGTAAAGGGGCCACGTAGCAATTTGCCGAAGACACGAAAATACACTGCGGAAGCATTGCCTTCAATGCCGAGTAAAGAGCCAATAGACACAGCATGCTCCGCCTCTCGTGCCATAGCCTTCAAGGCCACAATAGCCTCATTTATTTCCACATCGTTCAGACTACGATTGGCTCGCATCAGCATGACGCGCATATTCTCAACTTTACCGCGCACACAGGCACGAGCAATCGGCAGGCTTTCCTGCTTACTACTATGTACCTTATGTTGTGCGCGACGCACAAAGGCATTTTTCGCTATCGGTGGCGAGAGCCGACCGCGAAAATGCCCATACATCGAGAGAAAACAGACCTCTATGCCACGGTCTAACAGCGTGTGCAACGCGGGTGTCGTCAACGTAATATCACCAGAAACGACCACCTGCGACACGTTGACCAGGGGTACTTCTCTGGTGTGCTTATCTGCATATTGAATAATCAGATATTCGTCGCGTTTCTTAACTACCGATTGCTGCTCATTTAAATAGAGTGTAGCCATACGTTCTTCTCTCACACTATTTCTCTTCATCGTCGGCGGCGTTTTGCTGATGCTCCATCAACCAGACTTCACGCGGCAGACAAAGTGGTTCTAGACTACAATCACGGCATTTCGCGTGTATAGTTGGCAACGGTGAACGACGTGTTACCTTGCCAATCAGCGGCGGCGGCAATGTTTGCTGTTCAATCAACTTAAAGGCAAGTTGAACCGCCTCTTCAGTACGGCAGCGTAATTGTTCTGTGAAGATGACCTCTTCGCGGTGCGCGGAACCGGCATAGAAGATATAGCCGCGCTCAATCGTCTGGCCTGTCATCTCCTCCAGGCATAGGGCCTGCGCGCACAGTTGCACATGATCGTTCAACCACTCACCCATCTTACCTTTCTTATACTCGACCGGCATCAGATAGCCCTCCGTCTCCTCAACAACATCGGCGAAGCCGCTCAAGCACAGACGTGCCGAATACACCCGGACACGTCGCAGCGTCGTCACGCCATCGCGTGTGGTGGTGAGACCACTATCACTCATCTCGTGACGCATCATCCCCTCAATGGTATGGGCATTGTCTAGAAACTCGCTCAGCACGCATTCATAATAAAAGCGGCGTGGACAGTATTCCAGCGCGTTCAGATACGAGATAAACAGCATCTCATCTATCGCCAGCGCATCATCATACTCAATCACGGCTACTACCCCCCAGGACACGTGTCTGGCCCAGGCCCATCGCCGTCTTGTAGCCCACACCACTATAGAAGGCAAAGTGCGCCAGCAGCACAAGCTGTTGTCGAACCGTAAGAGGCGTTACATCTGGCTCAACATCTGCATCGGGACTGCGCAACTGGTACGTGCAGGTGCCCACAAAGCCTTTCTGCGGATGATTGGTAAAGGTGACATGATGCGGATGCAGGTTGTAATCGCTGATAATGATGCCATCTTCCTGAATATAACGCTCAATCTGCTCAATCTGCACTAATTGAGCCAGTTCAGGCGGAGCCAGTTCACGCCAGCGCAGGGCCAGCATCGGGAAGATATAGGCCGGTAAAGGCAGTAATGCAAAATATTTGCCATACGCTTTATTTTGCTGCGTGCTACGATTAAACACCGTTAATGAGGCAAACTCCAGTGTGAGCGAGGCAGCACTGCCTAGAGGTCGCGTTCGCGCCAGTTCAACCAGGTCTTTAAGCGATTGAGAGCAACTCCATCCGCTCGCGTCATCGGTCATCACGACCTCTTGCAGATGAAACTCCTGCTTGCCCAGGCGCATAAATGGTTCGTTTTTGCCTGCTGAGTGAGCATCGAAGTGCAGCAGCGTATGGTAAAGCAAAGGGAACAGTTCTCCCATCAAAAGTGTGATACGCACGGTATAGACCTTCTCCGTGAAGAGCGGCAGGTGTATATTTTTGAACTCTGCCTCTCGCATACGTCCCGCTGGCAAAGGAAATTGCAGGCTGGAGCAGGTAAAGAGACGCCGCTTGTTGCCCGCGTGTAGCCACTCCGCTACATCCGGTGCTTCCGTGCGTACCCAGTTCAAGAAAGCCGCGTGAACCAGATCGCCCGAAAAAGCCATCAGCGTGCCATACGCCGCCGGGCGCAGTTTGAGCAGTAACGAATAGAGCCGCGCCGGAGCCGTTGTACTGACGCTATCCATACTTTTTCTATCCTTCTATGCTTAGAATACCAGTATCACACAGGATACCCTTCAGAGCGGGGTACTCACCAGGAGCACCCCTACAATAAAAAACGGGCAAGGGTATATCGTATCATGGTATGGGTCATTCTCCTCGTGGATGCCCTGCCCTTGCACTCAACCTCTTCGCCTACTGCGCCATAAACATCCATCGCGCCTGCCTTGTTCAGTTGCCTTGTTTTCATGCTGAATAAAAACGCATCTTCACCGGCAGACACACCTTTTGCCCACCTACCTCAGCTTCATAATAATCGCCGCTCAACGTCACATTGGTAATCAGGCTGGCGGGTGCCATCGCAACAATATTGCAATGTGCAGGTACACCTTGCAGATCAAGCGGGTTGAGCGCCCCGCTCATCTGTTGATCGCCCCGCTTCACGTGCGCCTCGCCCTGTGCCAGTTTCTCCACCCGCGCCTTCGCCATCCACTTGCCCAGGCGAATCCAGTGTGGGAGCGCGACCGGCTGCGGACTCAGCACGAAGAAGATAAAGCTACTCTCAGGGGCCAGCTCCTTCGAGCGTCCAAACACTACCTGATTCGTGCTGATCTGCACACTGCGATTGTAATAGTTGACATTTGCCATTTTGAAGGTATGAAAGGTAAATGTATATCGTTCGGGATGAGCAGGGGTAACATAGACCCCCTGCTCGTTGAGACGCTGCAAATCCTCTGCATAGTGCGGCACCTGTGCCAGATTGCTATAGGACGACGTGACCAGGCCGAGCGCATAGGCTAAACCATAATTATGCAGATACTTCTCCGTCTCGTACAGCCGTCCCATCTCACGTGAAGCATAGAAGAGGTAGTCATGCAGCGTCAGGCGATACATGCTGATCAACATGCTCCACCCCTATTTCTTCGCGCTCTTGGTCGCCTTAGCATCGACCCCGAACTGCTCGGCATAGCGCAATGTCTCGGCATTGGCCTGTGTCAGCACGGCGCGCAAACGTCCCTCGTTGCTGGTCAATTGCAGTGTTTCCTGCAACAGCGCATCCAACGCCTCATCCGCCACCAGGCGCGCCACTACACCGTCCTCTTGCAGCAGCATGGGCGTGACCTGGCGCATCGCCGTCAATACATCGTCTTGTAGGAGCGGAGTGCGCGCAAGTTGCTCAGGTGTGAGCGCATCGTAGATGGCCTGACAGAGTTGCAAATTCGAGAAAATCTCGCCGTCAGCAAAGACAATACCTGTCACCAGGTTTTGCACAGTACCGGTGCGCGTGTTTTGCGCTCCATAGCGGCGTGTGCGCAGAATATTGTTCAGCACATAGATAAATTCGGCCTCAGTCGGGTCTTTGATCGTTACCACTGAGGGAAAGTAGACCTGTGGCAACACATAGTCCTGCTCACCGAGCGAGGTCTTCATCTTGCCCGCCTCGCTCATCGTACCATTCTCATAAGGGGCATTGAAGGTAAATTGCTGATGTGAGGTATCATAACCGGTGATCGAGAAGGCCGAGTCCACCAGCACCTTCGAGCGTTCCGACCCTTTATCACCAATAGCAAAGCCATAATAGATGCAATCGGGACACTTCTTGCAGAAATCGGCGCTATTGTATTCACAGGCCGTAACGATGCCATAGCGCCGCAGCAGTTCGCGCCCGGTCAGACGCTCTGGCGTGGACTGCTTGCGCTTAAACAGCACAATGCGCGATGCCTGCCCTTGATGCGCCTTCGTGCGTCCCAGACTGACACGGCTCAGATTCAACTCACCATCGGTCTGGAAAAGCGCGAATGAATTTGTCTCGCGCAGAATGATGATATGGGCATACTTTCCCATCGGCAAACGGGGAATCTCGGTCTGAAAGACATCTTTGAAAGCAATACTCTGTAAAAACATGTTGTACTACACTCCTTTTCGGTTTACTTACGCTTCCACGACAGTTTCACTAGTTTGCTCGGCCTGAGCCTCTTGTTGCTCCTGAATACGTTGCTCCGCGCGCAAATGCACATAGTACGCCTCACAACCATCCTTAAAGCGGTTGATACGATTGCGCAGCGTGCCGCGTTCTCCCTGGCAGTAATCGAGGAAAATCTCCTTGTAGAAGAACTCAACAAATTCCCGTACCGCCGGTTCTTGCTGCGTATCAATATCGCGCCCACGAAAGACAGCATAGCCTGCCGCCTGCCGATTGCGCACGCGGTCGAGCCAGCTTCGCAACTCGCCCTGGATCTGCCAGAGCAGGTCGTCCGGCTCGATATTCAGCGGGCTATTGATGATGGCCCGCGCCACGATATCGACCGGCTTGAGCATCGAATGTGACTCATAGCCGCCACGATAGAATCTGGTGTAGAGGTCTACACACTTCTGAATCTTGCTCACATCTTCCTCCAAAATCATTTCATAGATATGTAGATACTGTTCTGCCTCCCGTGGGAAAAATTCCTTATTGTCCTCGCGGTGCTGTCGGCGCAGATAGCTGAACAGGTAGAGTGGATCGGTTTCCAGGTCGCGCGAGATAGCATTGAGGTGCTTCCATTCTGGCTTCCCCTGTCTGGCAAAGGTATCCAGATTCACACGATAGATGCTGGATAGCACGCGCAACTTCTTCAGCAGCACGTTGACACGCAGGCGCGGTGTTTTAAGCAAGCGCAACAGATAAGGATGCGGTGCGTCAAAAACGACAGTTTCACGGAACTCACGCCCCGACGAAAAGAGCGGTAGCGGCATCTCCGAGATCACCGTCTTTGTTCCACTGACCAGCGGCAAGGCCAGCGCCAGAAAAGCGGGCATAGCCCAGCAAGAGGTATCATCATCATCCTTGCGTGCGGGCATACCGAACAGGTACAGGCCAGGATATGTTGGAGTTTGGAACTTGATATAGCCCCTATCGTGCGTGATAGCCGCATTCGTTTCTTCATGCACCTCACCATCTTCATCCTCCTCCTCATCATCCAGGATCACTTCCTGCATCTCCTCCACATTCTCAGGAGCCGCAAAAGCCTCCAACATCATCAAATCCTCAGTAGTGATGTCCTTGCCATCAAGCTGCCTGCGCACTGTGAAGAAGTTGATGTCTTGCAACTGCTGCACAATACCACCTACCAGAGCACTCGTCTCCGCCGTAAAGAAGAAATTCGGGTAGACCGTGATGTATTTGGTTTTCAGCCCCTCGAACTTACTGCCCGTCAGACGCGATTGCCCCTTTTGTAGTATCTGGCGCAGCATCAGTTCCAGTGAGCAGATGGCACAGATGCCACCTGCATTCTTGCCCGCGTAGAGTGAGAGCTTATTTTTATAGACCCAGGGTTGGAATAGCACAGCATCGTCGCTCTGCTCCTCCGCCGGATACGCACTATTGCAAAGCGTGCAGATGAGCTTCCACCCTTTGCCCTTAGCCCCCGCGTAGCGCGTCAGTTCGCCCTTAAAATCGGGCAACGTGCCACCGGCTTTCACCGAGAGCGGCAATTCAACCACACTATCCAGGTAAGACTGTAGATGCATGAAGTACTTCTGTGGCATACGCTGACGCAGCACATCGCCCGCCAACGCCAGCACCAGCTTCAATGTCGAGGTAAAGACGGCATCCAGGCTCTGCTCGCCATTATATTCGTCTATACCTGGATGGTCGCGCAGATAGCAGGCACCGAGCCAGAACCAGCGATACTCTACCCCTCCCTTATTCGGAATAGCTTTCGACAGTTCCCAATACGGCGTCAACTCCAGATGTCGTACCACTTCCCGCTGCACACGCTCGTAGAGTCCGACATGTTGCTTCGTATCCAGCATACCAAGCAGCGTCACAAACACCACCGACAGAAAACGGGCCACCATACCAATGCGTTTATCCGGGGTAAAATCCATTGGTAAGGAAGCTGGTATATCACCGTCTTTCTGCATCTTTTGCATCTTTGTAAGAGGTATAGCCGTAATATCATTGTTAGTACGCAAGATAGTGTTCCGCTCCAGCAACCCGGCATACTCTTCTAGCGAGAGAAACTCAAAGTAGTAGTCGGGATGCTTAGCAATGCCCTGAATGCTAAACTTAAAGCCCGGCGCAACCTGCTTGATACGAGGCGCGCAGATAGTGCGCAATTGTGCCTGCACCCCCTCAACAATCTGCTCCGTCGTAATCGCAAGCGGCAATGATTTGCGCTTAATATACACCACGCCGTCAGAGAAGAAGAGATACGGCCAGATACCATCGCGTTCAGTGGTGAAAAGCTGCACCAGTTCTGTATTCACCACGCTCGTCAGCAAGCCACGCACTTCGCGCAGCTGATGATAGGTGAATTCCAGCGTATCCTCGCTTAATTCAGCCAGAATCGTTTTGAGCGTTGCAGCTTCCTCGCTCAACACTATGTCCGATGGAGATTGAACCAGATAGGCAATATGGTCAGAATAGGTGCAGAGCCGTTTGAGGATCGGGATGCGGCGTTCACGCAGTTGAAAACGCCAGAGGTAGGGATGCAGATGCGTACCCCATTTCTGCTGCGTGTTTACCGCCAGGTACGTAATATCCTCAAGATAGGTCATAAACTCAGGGAAAAAGGCTTCGACGTTGCACTTGCGCAATTCCTCTGCAATCACCTCTTTCGCCCGCTCAATGGCCTCGCGATCCTGCGTCGGAATGCCCTTTTGCTTCAGCAGCTTATCTATGTCGTGCATCATATAGGCAAGCACATAGACGCGCCGCTCCGTCTCTGTAAAAGGTATCGGCCCTACCTGTTCGGCCTCTAGCAGATTGAGCAGGCGCAATGAGGGAAAAATGCCGTTCAGCAGATGGCTCGCCATGCTCTGATCTTCTCTGGCCTCGAACTTCTTCTTTGTATACCCATCCACATCATCAGGAGAATGCTCACCTCCTTTCGCCGATCTATCGGTATAGAGCGCCATCAACCTGGGCAGTACCAGTTCGACAAACGAGCGCATCACCTCGTCATCCGGCTCGATCTGATCTTGTAGAAATTTCAGGAAAAACACATATCACCTCTCATTATAGGGGTGTGATGCATCACACCCTGTAAGCAGATTGGCGAACAACCAGGGTGTGATAAATCACACCCCTACGGCTCAGGCCATAATAGCTTTATCGTCCTTGTTCTTGTAGTATTTCAATTCCGTTTCCAGCAACAACGCCTCCTGTCCAAAAGCAATCGAGTACTCATATCCTGTGTCGTCACGCAGGCGATAGACGGGAAATAGCATGTTCAGTTGCAATCGCCCTCTTAGCTCCTGTCGTGGCATATCGCTGATGACACACGGCAATTTCAGCCGTTTCAAGGCACGATTCACCTGATCCAGCCAGGTATGTCGCGGTTCCTCGACATAAAAACCCGAACAGATTTGCAGTGTATGCAAACGACCAGTAAGATTCTGCTGAAGATGTAAAGCCAGCTTTAAGCGTTCTGGAATATAGTCATGAATTTTAAGGTAGAGCAGTTGCTCTACAAAATCCCGCTCCTCCAGACCCTGACGCTGTACCTCACGCATAAAATCAGCCCTGTCCAACACCTCAAATTCGGCATTGGTGAGCAGGAAGAAAAGATCATATATTTGCAGGTGCCCATCAGTGTCCCACACACCACAGGAGAGCGGACTCTGCCCGCGAAAACTTTCCAACTCACGCAGCACTTGAGGAGCCTTGTTCTTTAAAGCCCAATATTTTTTTATCGCTGTCGGCATCGCCGGTTTTTTAGTCTTATCTCCATACAACCGCTCGTAATGCTCTGTCAGGGCCGCTGTGAAAGCACTATTTTCATCCTGCCCTTTGCTTCCCACCTGTTGCAGTTCCACCAGCAACTGCGCCGCCTGCACGCTGCCCCAGTGCTTGCTATAACGCATAAATTGCTGCTCCGTCGGGAACGCCTCACGCACCAGCGTGTTGAGTTGCTCACGCTCGATCTCCTCTTTGCCGACAAGCTGCATGGACAGGCGCTCACGTACAAAACGCGGAATCAATGCGTAAGCGCGATACGCGGGAAATTCGTCGTGGCGTCCCAGGCGTCCAAAACGTTGTAAGAAGGTACCACTCTCAAAAGCTTCAAAGACCAGGTAGTTGATGTGAAAATCAATGCCCACATCAACGGTCGAGGTACCGACAAGAATATGACGCTTGAACGACTCCTTTTTCTCTTCTGTACTGGTCAGGCCTGTATTCTCTCCCACCGTAATGCCATGTGGCGCGAAAAATGCCGTGAGTCGCTTGACCAGGCGGCGCGCGGTCGCCACCGACGAAACCAGGATAGCCGCCCTCGACGTTGGATACTGTTTGAAAAAGGTCAGTATCTCCTCCGCATGTGCCTCAATCCACTGTTCGGTCGGAGCCTCCTGGCTAACCTCATGCAGTTCCAGTTCGCACGGCTGCAGGATACAGCGATAGCCGTCCGCCGCCGTCGAACGATAATTCCCAGTGATCTGGCAACAGCGCAGGTCACTCCGCTGAAGCAGCGCTGTCAGCAACGGCGTAGGTGTGGCCGAGAGAAAGACAAACTTCTTGCGCTGAGCGGGCTTATTAGCATAAGAGGTTGCCAGATAGCCCAGCATGTTTGTTACGGCTACAACCTGCGGCACACCAAAAACGTGAAATTCATCAAACAGGAAGTAATCAAAGTTCATCGCTGTGTCCACCGCCAGCTCTTGCTTCACATAGCCCCACCCATAGTGATAGCCCATGATGAGATGAATCAGGTCTGGATTCGTCAACAGTATGCCGTTATTCATCACCAGCTTGCGTATCTCATCCACGCGCGTCAAGCCATGCTCACGCACCAGGCGCGTAATCCTGTCGCTGTACATTGTGTCATGTCTCGGCAATCGCAATTGCAGGCGTTGCTGATACAACTTGAGAGCCTGATACTGGTCGCGCACGAGTTCATTGGTTGGATACATCGCTACTACATGCAACCCATCACGCAACGAAGGTAGATAGGCCGCCAGACTCTTGCCGTCGCCCGTCATGGCCGTGTTGAAAATCACATCAATATTCGGGTCGCCAAATGCCGCCAGCGTCTCCGCCTGATGCTTGAGCAAGCGTATTGCGCCCTGTGCCTGGCTAGCATGGAGTTCTGAATAAACGGGAAGAATGTGTAGATGTAGTGTGTCAGCCATTGTGCCTCCCCGTTAACAATATATCCACCACCAGAAATGCTTTAGCAGTAATAAAAAGCCATTCCACCCTGGAACATCCTCTATTATAGAGCATACCTCAAGATATACTGAGCTGTAAAAATCTCTACCCTTTTTACCTATTCCATCTACCTTCGACAAGAACGGAATCCGTTACACCTTGTATAACCATCTCTATGTTGTCCCCTTTAGTGTTAGCAGTACACTAATAGCGTAATATAGCCCTTCTTACCCACGCTATAGACAATATTAACATATGAGGTTATACTACAGAAGGGATTGGGAAACATTTAAGGCATAGGAATGAGCGTGCCGGGCTGGTACGCTTCATCCCTGGCCGAGACCACGACTGCACCATGCAATTGTGGGGAGTGGCAGGCAATCCAGGGTATATCTTGTGCCAGGTAGAGGCGCACCAGAGCTGTGACCAACCACGAGGGCATCTGCCCATCAATAATCAAGCCAATGTGTGGAACCGGCAAGGGGAACATCAGGCCATCAGCTTGCAAATAATCAATATGCTTTATTGTAAGCTTTACATGCAGCACTTGCGCATTATCGTGCAGTTGCAGCGACGGTACGATATCTGGCTCGTGTGCCGCACCAAACTGAAGCACAGGCGGCCTGATCCAGCCGTTGGACTCACCTTGCCGGGGATCAAACTGATAGAATGATGCCGGAGCCGTGAAGGCCGCCAGGGCAGCATAGAGCCAGTGGGGGCCGCGTCCATAGACAGACAAGGAGGTTTGCGGAGATAACCGATCAAGCAGGCGAGGCAACAGTGCAGGTTCCCATTCCTGTGCATCCGGCACAAGGTAGTGCAGCATCTGGGGCAGATGGAGCATCTCGCTGGGAGCATTGTCGCGGTAGCCACGTTCTAACTCATCTGGTTGATAGGAACTGAAGAGCGCGGCAATACGTCCGGCAAGCAGTTCAAANAGTTCTCCTTGCACGGGATGATGCCGCTCCAATCCAACCAGGGTTCCTTCGATCACGGGAAGCTTAGCCTTTACAAACGAGGTACCCTGCTGTTTTGAGAAGAGTTGCGCAAGCGGAATCAACCCGCAGCGTTCAACCAGCGCCTGCCAGAAGGCACAGTTTTGAGCGTCTTCCGGCTTCAATAACAAGATGGAGTGGGTGCAGCGGCGGAAAATATCTTCCTGTTCTCTTTGAGGTCTGCCGCCAACATCAACCAGCATGGGCAACAAACGATGCTCAATATCACGGCTGATGCGCTCTGTGAATTTGCTGGTAAATTCACCTTTTATTCTAATCTCGCGCACCGTTTCCGCACTCGTTTCCTGCGACCAGTTGCCCTCGCCGTCAGGACAGGCACGAATCGCATGATGGGGTACGTTGCGGCGCGTCAGTTCTTTCGTTAAAGCGTACAACAAAACCGATTTGCCTGCGTGGGGTGGCCCACCGATAATTACAGCCGGTAGAAAATTCATACGACGACACTCCTGTTTTTAATCTCAGATAAAATATCTGTTCTTCCTCAATACACGGAAGAGTATTCTAATATAGAATGAGAGGCGGTTCCGTGACTCAGCCAGAGCCACCACATATCTTGCTGGCAACCCTGGGCAGTCAGCCCCAGATCGTCACCTTTGCCCTGGATCTGCTGCTGGCCCAATCCATCCCGATCAGCCAGGTCATGGTTGTTCATCCGGCGAACTACCCCGGCCTGCCAGAGTCGTTCGCACGTCTCAACGCCGAGTTTGTCGAGGATCGCTACCAGTTCAACGGTCGCCCGCTTACCATCCATCTGCGCCGCCGCGTGCTTCAATGGTACGATCAGCCCATCGCCGATATCGTAGACGAGCAGTCTGCCGATCATGTCCTCAACGCTATGGATCGACTCCTGCGCGAGTTGAAACAGGGCGCTAATCCTTATATTGTTCATTTTCTGATTAGCGGAGGACGTAGACTGATCTCCTTTCTCTCCATCACTGCCGCTATGCTCAACTTCGACACACCCGACCGGCTCTGGCACCTCTATACGCCCGAAACAGTACGAGAGCGTGTCAGAAACAGCGGCCTCATGCACGTGACGCCCGCCGATGGTGTGCGCCTGATCCGCGTACCCTTCGCCAGCCTGAGCCAGCCGTTGCTCAAACACACCCTGCAAGGCGGCGTCAATGATGCCAGCACATTCTTACGTATACGCAACCGCCAGCAAGAGGCCGAGGAATGTGCGCGCTGCCAGCGCGTGATAGATCAACTGACCCGGCGTCAACGCGAAGTGCTACAGGCATTTGCCAGTGGACTGGACGCGCAACAGGTGGCTCAGAAACTCAATATCACACCCGCCACCGTCAGCACCCATACCAACAGGCTGCTCACTATATGTCGCGAAGTATGGCCCGACGAGTCGTTTCACGACTACCGTTCCATGCGCCACAAATTCACGGCATACTTCAGCGACGAATGAAGTATACACTATCGGGCAGGAAAAATAATCATAAGTATTCATGAAAAATCTCATAAGTAGTTTGGATGTCATCGCTTGCAGGACATGTTACCATAGCAATACCGAACAAGCAGAAGAAAGGTGTGCGTGGATGCAAGGAATCAAATTCAACATACAAACGGTCACGCCTCTATTTATGGCCGGGGCAGATCAGGCCACCGCCGAACTGCGCGTACCCTCGTTTCGTGGCGAAATGCGCTACTGGTTCCGCGCGCTGGTCGCTGGCCTTGTCGGCACTGATACTGAAGGGCTGAAGCAGGTAAGAGACCTTGAGGCCAATGTCTTTGGAACAACAGATCGTGGTTCAGCAGTTGCTATTCATCTATCAGATGTGAAAGGCTCCATTCGAGAGTTCACCGAGTCAATCAGCGAGAGAGGAACGGACGGAAGATGGCAAGCGACGGGCAAAGGGTATCTGCTCTGGTCGATGGCACAAAGTGGAAGACCTGGAAGAAACTTTAAACCAGCACGTCGCTATTTTCCGCCCTCTACCACCTTCAATCTCGAATTAGCTGCGCGCGGAACCGGAGGAGAAGAACTGCAACAGGCCATTGCCGCATTCTGGCTGCTCACAAATCTTGGCGGCGTCGGCTCACGCTCCCGCCGTTGCGCCGGCAGCTTGTTCGCCCAGGTTGTTCCATCAGCACAAAAAAATGCAGAAACAATCAACAACATCACCACCGATCTTTCATTCAAACCGGTCGCAAACGTCGCTGCTCTCAAACAACATCTGGAACGTGGTATCGCCATCGCACGAACACTCGTCAAAACCGACCAGAGCAATCGGCGACCAGTTCACGAGGCAAACTTCGATGCCCTCTCGAAAGAAACCTGCCGCATCTGGATACTGCAAGATCGTGGTAAACCCTGGAACAGCGCAGATGATGCTATGAGAGCCATCGGTGCAGATTTACAGTGGTGTCGCAGCGGTATCAAGCCGCTGAAAGATCGCGCCATCTTCGGTTTGCCCTTAAAAGACGTTACAAATGCAAGACGAGCCTCACCCTTGCTGTTACGTATCACTCAACTACAGGGTAACAAGTACGTGGGCGTTGCCGTACTATTCAAGACATTTTACAGGGATATCTATATGGAAGACTACGACGAGATTATTGCCGATTGGCTTAACACCTTCGATAGCAGTATAGAGGTGACGCTATGACAAAATACATGCTGCTCTTCTCGCTAGGTCCCGTGCAATCCTTCATCGCCCAGGCTCGCAAAACCCGCGACCTCTGGCTCGGTAGCTATCTGCTCTCTCTTTTGATGGAGGCGGGAATGAAAGGTATAGCAGAGGAAAGTTTTATATTTCCTGCCAAACAGAAAATACAAGACAATATCCCTGATCTACCTAATAAGTACATTGCAGTCTTTGATAAAATTGAAGATGCGCGAGGCGCAGCAGAGCAAAGCGAAGCCCAAATACACGCTTGCTGGCTAAGCATTTGTAAAGATGTATGGGACGATATTATTGCAAGGCACCCCGATAGTAAAACAGAAAAACTAAAAGCCATATGGGACAGGCAAATTAATCCCAAAACATTCTTTGAGATATTCTGGACTATTGTAGAGGGTGACGAGGCTGAATACAGCGCATGGCTCACACAAACCCAAGAGATATTAGCAGCACGTAAGTGGCTACGCCATGTGACAAAGGATGATGATAGCATTTTTGCAGGAGCCGACTCCGATACATTCCCTCTCGCTGAGAACGGAGAGAAAAGCACAATTTCAGGAGAGCGTGAAGCATTACATGGCAACCAGCGTCCACGCCAATTCTGGCAGCAGCTCGCTGCCGAGATTATCAAAATGCGCCTGGCTACTGAAATAAAAACTGGGGGAGGAGAGCGTTTAGACGCCATCGACACAGTGAAACGCTTCGCCTATCGCACCAAAGTATTGCGCGAAAAGAATATCGACGCAGTTTTTCCTTCTACTAGTTCCGTTGCTACTGCTACATTTGTAGAGCAATTGTTGCAACACGAACAAGAGATAAACAAAGCTGTACTAGACAGATGGCTTAAAGCCACTGAAGAGCCGTTGGATACGATGACAGCAAAAATGATCCCCTACCTTGAAACAAAGGCCGAAGAGAACCACTCAAGGCGCAAGATATTAAAGCGTGATGGCGACTGTTACTTTCCAGAAACCTTTACAGCTCAACGTTTAGAAAAAGACTATGGCTTTCAACCAGGGAAAGAGGCCGAAGAACGAGCAAAGCAAGGGCAAATTGCACTCGCAAACCTGTTCAGAGAAACTAGCAGCTTAGATATCACGCGCCCAACACCATACTATGCCATGATACAGATGGATGGCGATAAGATGGGAACCTTGTTGGGCAAAGTTAAAGACAAGGAAGAACATAAAGGCATCAGCGGAGCATTATCACGTTTTTCGCGGAACCATGCACCAGAGTTAGTAGAAAGGCAGTATCCGGGGCGGCTGATCTATGCTGGTGGCGATGATGTTTTCGCGCTGGCCCCGCTCGCCCGTGACATAAAAGATGTATCATCGGGTGAGATAGTCACTGTGCTGAACCTTGTAGATCGGCTACAAAGCCAATATGTAGATGATGTGCGTCCCAAAGTAAAAGATGTGGAATCTCAACAAAAGGTCACGGCCAGCATTGGTGTTGCTATCGCGCACCACTATACCTCGCTTTCCTACGTGCGTCGAGTATCCAAAGATGCAGAGGCGCGGGCGAAAAAGCACTATGGGCGCAACGCGCTGGTCGTCACCATCATGCGCCGCTCTGGTGAGCAAACGCAGGTAGGCTGCAAATGGCACTATGATGGTCTCGACGATAAAGCCCAACCAATTACACTGTTTACAGAGTTCTATCGCCTAATAAAAGAGGATATTATCTCACCAAAGTGCATTTATACACTGCTAGAAGAGGCGCGCAACCTGCTTGAGTGGCCGGTTGATGAAAAGAACAAGGAGACTCAGGAGCAGGTCAAAGAAAAACAGCGTTTGGCCCAGATCAGCGAGATCAAGCGCGTACTCATCCGCCAGACCGACTCTAAACAACGAGAACGCTTCACGAAAGAGGCGGCAGAGGCAATGGCAAAAAATATTGTAGCGCTGGCCGATGCGATGGATGCGACGGCAGATAAAGAGTACAAGGAAAATCATCCCAACGCCACTCATGGAGAGAAGAAATCGACAGAGCTACACAGCACAGAGCGAAGGTATGGGTTGGTTGAAGTACTCGGTTGGTTGCTCGTCATGAATTTTCTGGCTCGAAAGGAGGAAGAATAATGCGCCTGTTCATTGAGCCTGTTGAGCCATTGCTGTTCCGCTCAAGCCGTCCCTTCGACGCAGGCGAGAACAATTTCGCCGAAAGCATCTTTCCACCCACCCCAGAAACCCTACAAGGGGCCATCCGCGCCACCATTGCGGCCAACTGGGTGCCTGGTAAGGACATCGCCGAGGCATTTCGAGATCCTACGCTCGTAGCTCTAATCGGCAACACTACCCACTATGGGCGTTTTCGTATCACAGGTCTATCGCTGGGACGCTCTAAAAAGAGTGCAGCCAACCAACAAATAGAGGGCGGTTCTCAAAAGGATGCTGGCGTACAGCAGGTAGAGCGCATCTTCCCGATGCCTACTCACATTCTGGAGGAGGATGGCAAGGATAGAAGACAGGCTATCCTGCTTCCTGAGCTAGATAACAACCAAAAAAAGGTTATAGTACACACCAATCTTCCTGAAGATATGCGACTGCTCTATCCCCGGCCCAGGCTGGATTCCATCGAGGGCAAAGTGGAACCCATGAGAGGCTGGCTTACTGAGCATGTGCTGCAACGCATACTCGGCATATCAGGGGAACCAGCAGGCAAAATCTTGTCAGATGAAGAGATTATCAAAGAGAGCGATATTTTCGTGCGCGAATCACGCCTGGGCATCGGCATGAATAATCGCACAAAAACCACCGAAGAAGGGTTACTTTACCAGACCGAGATGATTCGCATGAATCACGACTACAAATCGGCCTATACCTATGGTTTCGTCGTCGATGTTCGCTTAACTACAGGATCTGACTCTCAACAGTTGCTTAATGATAAACAGACACAGGACACATTACATTTACCAGATCAGGGATGGATGATCCTGGGCGGGGAACGACGCGCAGCGCAATTCACCGTCATTCACGCCGAGAGTCGTGACGAAGATCAGGCTGCGACAACACAACGACACAACTTGCTCTACCTGGCAACACCTGCCGTCTTTCGCAGAGGATGGCAACCTTTCAACTGGCAGGAGTTTGTATCACCTGCACAGAAACCGATTGCTGTAGCGATGACTCGCTACCAGTCTATCGGTGGCTGGCGGCTTGACCCCAATCACGCAGCAGGAAGCAATAAAACCGTCTATCGCTGCGTACCAGCAGGCACCATTTACTATTTTGATCAGCCGGTTCAACTCAAGCAACCCTTCACTGAACTGGGTACAGAAATTGGCTATGGTATTACTATTGGAGGAGATTGGAAACGATGATTACAGCAACAAGCATGCTCTACCTTTACGTTGAAACACCACTCCATGCAGGCACAGGCTCCGGCCTGAGCAGCATCGACCTTCCAATTCAGCGCGAGCGCACGACCCAATACCCCATGATACAGGGCAGCGGCATTAAGGGCAAACTTCGTGCCGCCGCAGAGGATGCGCTCGAAGCAGGCAAACTTACCCAGAGTGATGTCGATGTGCTCTTTGGTGCCGCCAAACCTGTCAGGAAAAAGGCTAACGGCTCTACTTCAGCTCAACAGGACGAAGATGATACAGCAGAGCGCAGCGATCACGCTGGAGCGCTTATCGCCGGTGATGCACGTATCCTGCTCTTTCCCGTGCGTACACTCAACGGCGTCTTCGCCTATACCACCTCTTATGACGTATTGAGCCGATTCAAGCGCGACATCGAACGCAAAGAAACGGAGCTTCCCTGGAAGGTTCCTGCTTCGCTTGACAACGAATATACAGTTCTCGTGACCACAAAAAGCGATGTTCAATCTAATAGCACCATCGTTATGGAAGAGTTCAGCTATGATACAAAACCAGATACTTCCGTAGACACCATCGCAAAATGGCTGGCCGAAAATGCCCTGCCTGATCTGGGTGGTGATTACTGGGCCAACAAACTCAAAAGCTCACTGGTGATCCTGCCTGACGTGGTTTTCCGCGACTTCGCACTCTATGCTACCGAGGTCATCACCCGTGTGCGCCTCAACCGCGAGACCAAAACAGTTGATACAGGCGCACTCTGGACAGAAGAGCATCTTCCAACCGACACCTTGATGTACGTTCCGATGTACGCCACGAACAGTCGCAAGAAGGATAAGGACATGTCAGGAGAGGCCATCCTCAAGACGATGCACAACCTCAATAACACCTATCTACAACTCGGTGGCGACGAAACAGTCGGACGTGGCCTTGTCCGTATCCGCTGGGGAAACATAACGGAGTAGTACCCGACAAAGCAAGCAGGAGATCAACATGACGCAAAACACACAACCAAATCGCGCACGACAAAATATAGAACAAGAGCGCGCCCGTCAGGCCTGGGCAAATGTCACCTCAATAAAAGGGCGCGATGAAAATATCGAGAAAGAGTACCGCTCACTGGCACGCGGCCTCAACGCCATGATTCAGATCAATGGCCTGGGTCAGACACTCGGCTTCTTGAAAGCTAAAGGAAAAAATGACGAGAAAAAGCCCCATTATCAACTTCTTATGCACTTAACGGCGTGGATGCGCGATACAAACCATTTCAGAGTGCATAATAGCAGCGCAATGGGCAAGGACTACGATGGTCTACTCAGATGGGTCACAGACCCCAATACCAGTAGCGCCGATTATCGTCGGGCCACCACTGAATGCCTGGCCTTTGGTAGCTGGCTGCGCCGTTTCGCTGAAGCCGAACTCAGAGGAGAAGAATAATGGACAGTCAATACTTTCTTCCCGAAGATACAGAACGCATCTTGCTCCGGCAGGAGCAAGCATGTAGGAATCTCGGCCTCATGCTGGATAAGTATGTGCCACAGAGGGTGATTCTTGAGAGTAAGAACAAAGCTGACTGGTTTCGCCGTCTCAACCCTAATCAGCACGTTGACCTGCGTCTGGCAAAAGCCGCCTATGATCGCTGGGCACAGATCACGAAAGCGGCTGGCGCTATCCATATGCAAGCAACGACCGACTGGCGCATGGTCGTTGGTCTGGGCGGTGAAAGCGTGCTGGAAACAGACATCACGCTACACCATATCTACGGCTTTCCTTTCATTCCAGGTAGTGCGCTCAAGGGACTGGTGCGCATGTATGCTGCGCTGGAAGATAAAAATATGTACCTCGATAAGGGGCAGGGGGAGAAAGCGCCGAGCAAAGAGATTGACACCGACCCCAAAGATATTCTGCGTATCTTCGGTTCCCAGGAAAAGGCTGGCTCCGTCGTCTTCTTCGACGCCATGCCTCTTGATGGTCGTGCCACTCTCGCGCTCGACATCATGAACCCTCATTATCCTAAGTACTACAGCGATGCAAGCAACAGGATACCCCCAACCAACGACCAGGACCCCAACCCTGTCACCTTCCTGGCTGTCGAAAAGACCACCTTTGTCTTTGCCCTGGCCCCTCGCAGACCGGGGAACAGCGAAGATCTGAAGGATGTACAACAGGTACAACAATGGCTCAAAGATGCCATTCAGAGATACGGCGTCGGCGCTAAGACAAACGCGGGATATGGGTATTTTACCAGTGTACGTTAGTTAGTACTCATAATATTAGGAGGCAGCCATGACCACTATCATCACGACAACTGGCATCTCACTGATCGGAAATACACGAAAAGAATTTAAAAATCAATCTCCGACAGAAACACAGATGTTACACTATCTAAAAGCTAATCCTATAGCTGCCAGTGCTGAGTCAAACTCCCTTTTACAAATAATACAACCAGGAGACCATCTTGTATTCTTATACACGCGGGAAGCTGAACAATGTGCCTCTTTGTTGAAAGAGTTCTTTATAAGCGAGAAAGCTTTCAAACCATTTCAAATCAAGGTGAAAGAACTTCATCTTAGTGCTAACGAGGCAGATATTGAGACACGAGGATTACGCAATCTCATCAATACATTGATTGGTGAGATTGAAATAGCGCAACGGAATAAGCAAAATGTCATCATTAACGCGACCGCAGGCTTTAAGGTATTAATAGCTTATAGTACCATGATCGGCATGATCTACAATGTCCCTGTTAAATATCTCTACGAAGATTTCCGCAGGGTTGTGACGCTAAATCCTCTAGCCCTTGATTGGGATACAAGCCTGTTTCTTACTTACGAAGACTTCTTCCAATGGCTAGATGGGGCTGGAGAAGCACGACAATATCAAGAAGTCGAACAACGCCTCAAGGCACTACCCGATAGTGAAAAGATACGATCTTTGCTAACTGAGCAAGATAAAGATGGATATGTTTATCTCTCAGATATGGGTGAAGTACTTAGACGTCGTTTTGCACAACAGACTCAGGAAGCTGAAAACGCTCCCTGGCCGCCGGAAGTGAAAGGCGTGCCGATTGATGACAAAATAGCTTCTTCTCTGCTGTTGAGCAAGCATCATCCCATTAATAAGCTCTTGCAGTTCGCCCGTAAAACTGCGGAGCTTCCCTATGTTCAAGAAATCGTAGGAGGCTTTTTTGAGAATACTACCTTATCACGCATTAAATCATCCAACGAAGACGGCACAATACATCTGTTATGGGCGGACAACGAAAAGGCACAGAATTTGATCATCTCTACTACAGCTAGAGGCAAACTGCAAACACTCAAGGTCGCCAACAAAATCAAAGAAATCATGAGGGACTTGTAATGCTTATACTCAACTTTTCACATCCTATCACGCCTGAACAGCGTGTGCAGATAGAATCGCTTGCCGATACCACCATTAGCGATATTCGCGCTATACCCGTGCAGATCGACCAGGCACAACCGCTGGAACCACAAATCAGGTCTATTGCCGATGCCACCGGTCTTACGCCGGAGGAGTGGCAAACCTTGCCTCTGCTCATCAACCCGCCAGGATATGCGCCCGCAGCTTTTGTGTTGCTGGCAGAATTGCACGGGCGCATCGGTCATTTCCCTACCCTGATTCGTCTACGCCCCAAAGCTGGCCCCATTACCAGCTTTGAGGTCGCTGAGTTGCTCAACCTGCAAACGGTGCGCGAGAATGCCCGGAAACAACGGTCTAAAAGTTAAGATACTAACTCCCCGGTTTCCCTTTTGCTATCTGCCGCTTATCTCAAATAAAGAAGGGTAGGCGGCAAATCGCTTCGACCACACACACTTGAGACCCTCTCACCACTCACCCGTTGAATAAATTTGGGAAGATGCTGCTGAGGATAATCAAAAGAGTTAGCACCGTCATAATGATGGTCGTCGCCCAGGCGATGAAATTCAGACCCGGCCCGTTCACGTATCTGCCGAGCAGACGGCGATCATTACAGAGAATTATCATCAAGACCAGAATAAGTGGTAGCAACATACCGCCGACGATGTTCGGCAGGTTTAGCACAAAGACGAGATTATTTGCCGGCACAAACAGCGTTACTCCCGCACCCACCACGATGACCAGCGTATAGAGAAACAAGAACTGCGGCGCATCCTTAAATTTTCGCCCTACACCACGCTCCCAACCAAAGGCTTCCGCGATAGAATAGGCCGTAGAGAGCGGCAAGACGCTGGCCGCCATCAGCGATGCATTTAACAAGCCAATGCCAAACAATATCTCTGCGATCTTGCCGTTGCCACCTACTAACGGAGCCAGCGCCAGTGCGGCATCTTTGGCCTGCGTAATCTGAATATGATGCACATACAGTGTCGCACCAGTGGCAACGACGATAAAAAATGCAACAAAATCGGTCAGAAATGAGCCAATATATGTATCAATGCGCTCATAAGTAAGATGATTGAGAGCAATACCCTTGTCCGCAATGGCAGACTGCTGATAAAACTGCATCCAGGGTGCAATGGTTGTGCCGATCACCGCAACCAGCGTCAAGAGATAGCCTGTCGGCTCACCAGGGCCACGTGGTATCGTCGGCGCAATTGTCTGATGCAATACTTGCAACCAACCGGGATGAACCAGAAAACCACTAAACACATAGCTAAAGTAGATCACACATAAGACCAGCAAGACGCGCTCGACATATTTGTAGCTGCCACGAATAACGAGAAACCAGACCAGAATCGCAGCTACAGGTACAGCGATAAGAGGACTGACCCCAAAAATATCCATCGCGCCGGCAACGCCAGCAAATTCCGCTACTGTGGTAGCCGTATTGGCAATCAACAGCAACAACATGCTCCAGAAGGTAATGCGCACGCCAAAATGTTCTCGAATAAGATCGGCCAGACCTTTACCGGTCACAACCCCCATGCGCGCCACCATCTCCTGCACCACCATCAGGCTAATGGTGACCAGGACAACGGCCCAGAGCAGATTATAGCCATATTGCGCGCCGGCTAGCGAATAGCCGGTAATACCGGTGGCATCATTATCAACATTCGCCGTGATAAGACCAGGGCCGATAACGGACAGGAGAACGAGAAACTGACGTATCCAGAGCCGACGCGCCCCACGCCGCCGCTTTATGACTGCTGTATCTTTATCCAATTTTTTATCTACCTTGTGCATGGCACACCTCCTTATTGAGGAGCAGAGTCTAATAAAAATGCCCCCAGGTGGCGAGGGGGCAATCTGTGTAAACAGTAGCTCTACCTAGAGCATCTTTCCCCTCTAGTCGAGTTTTGGCACTGTACAACGTAGGACGATCAGCTATGCATCAGGAACGTCGTCCAGCCACTTAGGGTTTCGCCTTATGCCGACGAAACCTGGCCTGACCGTTGGCGTCTCTCGACGTTTCCGATCAGTGGCCTGTGTTTATACAGCCGCCTCACCTAACGAGGTCAGGCAAACAATGTTTAATGACTTCCCTTTCACTATACTCTTCTCAGCATCATCGGTCAAGTATTTTGTACAGTAGCTCCATCTTTATGAAGAAATCCTTTCCATGTCATATGATAGAGGCTAAGAAGGCTGGCACTCTCTTCTCTTAAGAACCGGCCTTGATAAAATAAATAGCGATATATTATAAATATTATAACACATTGCTATATTCAGGAGAGAGAGATGACAACAGGCATGGATAGTGCTGATCTCAGCATGGTACTCCACATCACGGAGACAATACGCGCCAATGTCGCGCGCGTCATTATCGGCAAGCAGGAAATTATTGATCTGCTCCTGGTCGCCTTGCTCAGCAATGGGCACGTGCTGATCGAGGATGTACCGGGTATGGGCAAGACCGTGATGGCAAAGGCGCTGGCGCGTTCACTTGGAGCGACCTTTCAGCGTGTGCAGGGAACGCCCGACCTGTTGCCCACCGACATCATCGGCGTGAGCTATTTCGATCAACGCCGCAACGATTTTGTCTTCCGCAAGGGGCCGCTCTTTACACAGATTCTGCTGGTCGATGAGATCAACCGCACAACGCCGCGCACACAATCCGCACTCTTAGAGGCGATGGCGGAACGCCAGGTGACGGTTGAGCGCGAAACGGTGGCACTCTCACAACCATTTCTGGTGCTGGCAACCCAGAATCCCGTCGAACTAGAGGGTACCTTTCCGTTGCCGGAGGCCCAGCTTGATCGCTTCTTGATGCGTGTGCAGGTCGGCTATCCCTCCTTAGAGGAAGAAGAGGCCATTCTACACCGTTTCAAACAGGCAGAGCCATTGGAAACCTTGCAACCGGTCACGAGTGCAGAGCAGATACTGCATTTGCAGCAGGCCATTCGCCTGGTGCAGTGGCAACCGGTGGTGGAACGCTACCTGCTCGCCATCGTGCGTGCCACCCGCGAACATGCTGCCGTCCAGCTTGGCGTCAGTCCACGCGGCGCGCTGGCGCTTCATCGTGCCTGTGAAGCATATGCCGCCATGCAGGGGCGTACATTCGTCCTACCAGATGACATAAAATATCTCGCGCCCAGCGTGCTGGCACATCGACTGCTGACAAACACGCGCACGCGCATGCGTGGCAAACGCGCCCTGGAGATCATCGATGAGATTCTTCAACAGACGCCTGCACCGGTAGAAGTTATCGCAGCTCCTTCAGATAGGAAGATGGCATCATGAACACCGACCAGTTGCCTATCGAGTGCGATTTAGAGATGCTCAAGCGTAGACGGCCCTGGTATCTCGTAGCTGCCGCGCTCCTCCTGCTCAGTCCACTCATGCACCAGGCGCTACTCTTCCTGGCCGCGCTCTTCACGCTCGCCATTGCGCTCATCCCTGAGCTATGGTATCGGCACGGCCTACGCCATCTGCTCATTCGCCAGCAGGCCAGCCAGCAGCGTCTCTTCTTTGGCGAAGAAGTCACGCTCTCAATTACCATTGAAAATCGCAAATTGCTACCACTTCCCTGGCTGGTCGTCGAGGATACCATTTCACCACCGCTGACTATCGTGCGTCGTCGCAGCCGCCTCGCGCTGGACAATCAGGACACACTGGAGAGTACCTGGCTGATCTGGTCACTGCAACGTGTGACACGACGTTATACGATGCGCTGCCGCACACGCGGTTTTCACCTCTTCGGCCCCATTCGCCTGAATAACAGCGATCCCTTTGGCTGGCTGGAAAACGAAGTCAAAGTGCCGGTTTATGCAACCCTGCTGGTCTATCCATTACTTATCCCTCTTGAGAACCTGGGCCTGCCCACCGTCCTCCCTGCCGGAGAACGCGCCGTCCCCCATAATCTACTGGAAGATCCTTTGCTGATCGCCGGTACCCGTGATTATATCCTGGGCGACGACCCGCGCCGTATTCACTGGAAGGCCACCGCTCGCCTCGGCACACTGCAAAGTAAGCTTTACGAACCCAGCAGCTTACGCCGTCTGCTGATACTACTCGATGTCTGGAACTACGCCGCTGAGGCCCTGGGAGCCGACAAGGATATCCAGGAATTCACCATCGCCCTCGCCGCCTCGCTGGGCATATGGGGGCTTGAAGAGGGCTATAGTGTTGGTCTGCTCGTCAACTGCGCCATGCTCTCCTCCCCTTATGAGCAGGAACGGATATCACCGTCACACAATAAACAAGACTCACCACAGCGTACACCCGCGACGCCAACTGAACTCTCGTCGCTCATCGTGCGGCTACCATTTTCATCCGAGCCGGGCCAGTATGAACAATTGCTGCACACGTTGGCTCGCCTGGCTCCCACATACAGTGCTGCGATGAATACCGTCATCGACACAGAAGAGAGCATGTTCCCGGCAGGCACCATCATTCTCTTCGTTAGCGCCGCCAGTGCCGTCATTGAAAGTACGCTAGACCGCCTGCTTGATTTGCGCGCACACGGCAATGCAGTTCAGCTTATTCTGACCGGCGATGCGCGACAGGAGACTTTATTCGATCAGTATGATCTGCCCGTCCACTATGCAGGTGGAAAGGAGACATGGTATGCACTCACCAGAACCGTCGGCACCGCCACGCAAGGCACCCTCGGCACCAGCGCGACCAGCCTTCAACTGGATTGACAGCATTGCAATACCGGTAGCTTCCTGCATCATGGAGACACAGCCTATCGCGTGTTTCCTGCTGTTCTGGTCACTCTTCTTAACCAGCCCGGAAGGTGACGGCTTCTACTTCAGTATCGCAGCTAATAGCCCCCAGATTGAGCCGTGGGCGCTCAATAGCGACACTATCACCCTCCTGCTGTTATGGCTGCACTGGTGGACAATGGTTACGCGCGAACGCTTGCCGGAACGCTGGAGTCTGTTACAAAAACGGATATTACAATTGCTCGGCCCTTGCCTTGCTATTGCCGTCATGGCCTTCGTAGTTGATCTCTCCGACCTCATCGCTGTCGGCATCTTCATTCTGGCCTTCTGGTGGCTCAGCATCTTTCTCACCGAGCGCGAACATCGAGATGAACGACTGATTCTCTCCTTCCGTGTAGGAATGATCGTGCTGATTGCCGTGCTGGTTTTCACCTACTTGATGCAATTGCCCACTACCATGCAGACGACACTGGCCTCCAGTCTGCCCATCTTCTTTTTCAGCGGTCTTATCGCGCTCTCATTCACGCGCCTGAGCATCATTAATCAAGAGAACGCGCGCCTGCCCGGTGCCTCACAGTCTAACGCAACGCGCAACTGGTTCTTCATTCTAACTGCTCTATGGGGCTTGATCGTTGTGTTTTCCCTGCTGCTGGAAACCTACGCCTTCTCCTTTTTCCAGACCATCATGCAACTCATCTTCTACCTTGTCGGCCTGATTGCCTATGCCATTCTCTATCTCTTCTTCCTGCTGGCCTCCTTTCTGGCTTATCTTTTCGGCACACCTCGCGCCATTTCGCTACCCGTACCTCAGCAACCCCCTCCTCCGCCTTCACACCAGCAGATAGGAAATGTATCAAATTTTGCACTCTTTTTTGCCATCTTGCGCTGGCTTTTAATTGCTATTGCACTTATTCTATTTATACTCATCGTCGGCGCTATTCTGCGCAGCATCGTGATAAAACGGCATCACGACGTTGAGGAAGAAGAAATACGCGAAAACCTGTCGTTGCGTGAGGTGTTAGCGGTTCGTCAACCGCAGCCACAGGAGCAAGAGCAGCAAAACCTGTTGGAAGAACTCGATCCAGAGTCCGCGCGGGCGCGCTATCGAGAACTGCTACAAATCATCGCCGCAAACAACCCCTCACTGGCACGGAGCAAACACGAAACGCCGCTTGAATACGAGCGGCGTCTAAACAACCTCATACGGGGTGAAAGCGCGTCTCAGTTGCATGAATTGACGAAAGCCTACCAGCAAGAGCGTTACGCAGGCACATCGCCGCAAAGGGCCTCCATGTCCGATTTTCGCGCGTGGCTGGCATACTTCATAAGCCAGCTAAGGCACTAAACAGGCTGTGCTGAAATAGTTATCGAAAAATTTCAGAAAGTAATTACTGCTATAGCACTGGTTGCCTCATCATACAAAACAATATTTCATATGATAAGGTGATGTGATAGGTGATAGCGAAAGTTACCGCACCGATCATCCTGGGCCAGTGAGGAGCTTCCATTCTTGACAACCGAAATTTTTTCCGGTACTATTATACAGTAAGTTCGGTAACAAACTCATCTTTTCAGAAACTATCTGTTTGTTGCCGTTTGACACGATAGTTGATATAGTGACAGACTTCTGGTAAAGATAGCGGGAAGGGCGAATCTTTTTTCAACCTCTCGCTTCTCTTGACAGGCAAACGGCCTTCAGGGATACTATGCGATATCCTGAAAGAAGAGGCTGGTTATATTCGGAAAATGAATGAAACTTCATCCAAACGTCAGACCATTGCAGAGATCGCAGCAAAAGCAGGGGTTTCTATCCCTACCGTCTCGCGTGTCTTAAATAATCGACCTGATGTGGCACCTGAAACTCGTGAGCGTGTGGAACAGATCATCAAAGAAAGCGGATTCATCCGCAGTCGCGTGAGGAATGTCCTGAAAGAAAGTAGCGGCATCATCGATATGCTGGTGCCAGATTTGACGAATCTTTACTCGGTGGAAATTGTGCGTGGTGTTGAGGAGGTGCTACAACGTACAGAGCTACGCTTAGCGCTTTCGCTTACGCAGAATTCTTTACAGCTTGAGCAGCGATGGCTCGCCAAAGTGATCGATGGAGCGACCGATGGAGCGATCCTCGTACTCACGCATGGTCAGTCAAATCGCCTGGACATGCTGGTTCGCAATAAGATTCCATTCGTCGTCGTTGATCACCGGGGAGAACTGGGACCCGATGTTCCCTCCGTAGGAGCAACAAACTGGCTTGGGGGACGTCTGGCGACAGAGCATTTACTTTCGCTTGGTCATCGACGAATCGCGGTGATCGGTGGAGATGCAACGCTGCCCTGTAGCCGAGATCGCATTGCCGGCTATCGTGCAGTTCTCGAAGAAGCTGGTATTCCCATTGATCCGGCACTCATACGTCCCGGCAAGTTCATCCAACAGACAGGATACGAGCAAACTATGGCGCTGCTTGACTTGCCGGAACCGCCAACGGCCATCTTTGCAGGCAGCGACACGCAGGCACTGGGCGTTTATGCAGCACTACGCGAACGCGGCCTGCGCGTACCCGACTCTATAAGTGTTGTGGGCTTCGATGATGTGCCCATCGCGTCGCTCATCACACCCACACTGACGACGGTGCGCCAGCCGCTGGTAGAGATGGGGCGGGTCGCCACAACCATGTTACTGCGTCTGATCGCGGAAGAGCCACTTGATAGCAAGCGCGTCGAGTTGGCAACCACCCTGGTCGTGCGCGAATCCAGTGCGCCTTTGCAACTCACCCGTACAGAGAGATAATCTCTCGTCTATCAGGTGTCAAGGTTCACCTCGTCAAACGAAAGGAGGAACAACTTGTTTATTTATTCCGGCGAACAGCAACGGATGCGGTTGGCTTATCGATAACCGTGAACATGGCACGCTCTTACCTTTGACCGTACATTGTCTCGTAAGCTCATCAACACAGGTCGAATATATCTAGCAGGCAGAGATGCCAGGAAGGCTAAGAAATGCAAACAAAACTTACGCGCCGCACATTTCTCCAGGTTGCAGGTGGCACGGTTCTGACGGCCTCACTTGCAGGTTGCTTTGGGGTTGGTAGCGGTCAAACCACTACAGGGGGTAGTAGCTCGACCGTCACCATCTGGGATATCCGCACAGGTGCAGAGCAAAAAGTGGTGCAGACCGCTGTTGATACCTTTAACTCCACGCACCCCGGTATTCACGCGACGATCAACTTCTTTCAGAACGACCCCTACAAGCAAAAACTGCAAGTCGCTATGGGCGCGCATAACCCACCTGATATCTTCTTCGGTTGGGGCGGAGGCATCCTCAAATCCTATATTGACGCCAACGATGTCTATGACATGACCTCCGACCTCAATGCAGACCCCACCTGGAAAAATCGGTTTTTACCTGCGGTCATGTCAGCCGTGACCTTTAATAACAAGATCTATGGCGTGCCTAACAGTGGCATGCAACCAGTGCTGTTTTTCTACAACAAGAATATCTTCAACCAGTACCACCTGTCTCCTCCACAAACCTGGAGCGAACTGCTTGCCGCCATCAACACGCTCAAACAACACAACGTCATTCCCATTGCGCTTGCTGGCGGGAGTCAGTGGCCATACCTGATGTACGAAGAATATCTCGTTGACCGCTATGGTGGCCCATCGGTCTTCGATGCCGTTCTTGCCAATCAGACGGGGGCGTGGTCGCAAGATGCTTTCATTAAGGCCAACACCGCTATTCAACAACTGGTGACGATGGGGGCCTTTGGCTCCGCATTTGGCTCGACCATCGCGGATACCAACCAGGACGCAGCGCTCGTATACACGGGGAGAGCTGCGATGATGTTGCAGGGTAACTGGAACTTTCCTGTCTTCCTGACCAACAGCCCTCAACTCGTACAAAACGGCCAGCTCGGCTGGTTCCCCTTCCCGGCAGTCGAAGACGGCGTGGGAGACCCAAAAGATATTGCAGGCAATCCATGCAATTTCTACTCCATTGCCAGTGCCGACAAGACACCACAGAATGCCGTTACCTTCCTGAAGGACGCGAACTTAAGTGACAGTGAGGTCAAGCAGTTCATCGCAGTCGGCGATATACCTCCGGTGCAAGGGCTTGAAGCGCAGTTGGCGAGCGCGCCAAACGGCGATTGGTTGCAGTATAATTACCAGCTGGTGCAGAATGCGCCTCATTTCCAGTTATCCTGGGATCAGGCACTGCTACCTGGCCCTGCTCAGGCCCTGCTCACCAATCTGAGTCAATTGTTCCTGAAACAGATCACACCACAGCAGTTTTCCGCTAACATGAACAAGACCATTACCACTTCGTAAACCAATACATACGAAGCTTCTCAAAAACCAGCGGACAGTCCTCTCCTTTGCCCTTTGTCTCATTCATTGCCCACATAGAAAGCAATGAGACGGCGGGCAAAGGAGAGATTCCCTTGAGTGCAGGCGAAGATGGAGAAAGAAAGGGTCCCGTTTCTCTGCCCGCCGGGCTGCGGCAGAGTACGCGGCTGAGCTTGCACCGATAGGAGATTTACCATGAGTACATCGATAAAGACAGCAGCAGTAGGAAAACACCAGGAAACCTGGGTAGCGGTGCTTTGGACAACACCCGCACTGGTTTTCTATGCCGTCTTTGCACTGATTCCCATGCTCATCGCGGTCTACCTGAGTTTTACTCAATGGAACGGCCTCTCGACAGCAGTCTGGGTGGGCTGGAAAAACTGGATTGCGCTCTTTTCCGACTCCATCACTGGCCATTCATTGATCCTCACTTTCGAGTTAATGGTGCTGAGCTGGGTTATTCAAACACCGCTCAGCCTGCTACTTGGTGTCTTTATGGCGGGCCGTCAGCGTTATCGCTCCGTACTGGGCGTCTTCTACTTTATTCCACTCCTTTTCTCTACGGTTGCTATCGGCCTCACCTGGGAATCTATTCTGGATCCGAATTTTGGCCTGCTGAATACCCTGTTGAGGACAATTGGCCTTCCCTGGTTGGCAAAAGGATGGTTTGGTGACCCGCACCTGGCCTTTTACGTTATCGTTGCTCTCATTGCCTGGCAGTTCGTCCCCTTTCACGCCCTGCTCTACATGGGAGGCGCACGCCAGATTCCGAGGGAATTGTACGAGGCGGCCAGTATCGACGGAGCGGGGAGGCTGCCACAGTTCTTCTCGATCACTATTCCTCAGCTCAAATATACCATTATCACTTCTACCACCCTGATTCTCACCGGTTCTCTTACCTACTTTGATCTCATCTGGGTGACAACCGGCGGTGGTCCGGGCTACGCAACACGTATCCTGCCGCTCCAAATGTATATCACCGCCTTCCAGAGCGAATCGGTGGGGTACGGCAGCGTACTGGCTGTCCTGCTGGCCGTGATTGGTATCCTTCTCTCGTTCATCCTCCTGCGTTTTAGCGGCTTTACCAGGATGTCAAGCCAGCGCGAAGGATTGTAGCGCACGTAACGAGATAAAACAAGAAGGTGAGAAACACACATGGGTATTAGCACAACGCCCGACACAACATCTGTAGAGGTTTCCAGAAGGCAACAACCGGAGCAGGCACTGCATTGGAACCGCTTCGCAGAGGTTCTTCCCGCCTTTTTGGGCATTGTCTGGCTGGTCATTGCTTTCTATCCGATCCTCTTTATGCTGATGACCAGCCTGCGCCCACTGGCGAACTTTTTCACAGATATTCCCTGGCTGCCCCCTTCGCACCCCACGCTGGCGAACTACGAGAACGTCTTACAGGCCGATTTTGGTCTCTACTTTGTCAATAGCGTCTTCGTCACCGTCATCAGCGTCCTGCTGATCTTGATCGTCTCTCTTCTGGCCGCCTATGCCATCTCGCGCATCCGTAATCGCTTCACACTTAGTGTCTTCAACCTGTTCCTCTTCGGACTGGCGATTCCTTTGCAGGCAACAATCATCCCGATCTACGCTTTGATTACCGCAATGCACCTTTACGACACACTGTTCGCGCTGATCCTGCCCTACGTGGCCTTCGGCATTCCACTATCCGTGCTTGTTCTGGTCACCTATATCAGAGATATCCCAAACGAACTGCACGAATCAATGTATCTGGATGGCGCTGGGCATTTTCGCATCTTACGCAGCCTGGTTCTGCCCCTATCACGCCCTGCGGTGATTACTGTCGTCATTTATGAATCCATCCAGGTCTGGAATGGTTTCCTGTTCCCACTGGTGCTGACACAGAGTCCAAGCGTCCGTGTCCTCCCGTTGGCGCTATGGAGCTTCCAGGGAGAATTTACCACCAATGTACCGGCTATTCTTGCAGCCGTCTTCCTTTCAGCCACCCCCATCATTCTGCTCTACATCTTCGGCAGGCGTCAGTTACTCGCCGGCTTGATGGCAGGCTTTAGTAAATAACCGACGATAGTACACATGAAGGGAAGAGACAAACTGAAAACGAAAGGAAACTACTCATGCCAGCAAATGTGCTAACGACAAAGGGAACGTCCATCATTGACGAGAAAGGCCAGGAGGTTCTGTTACGTGGCTTTGGCCTGGGCGGATGGATGAATATGGAGAATTTCATCACCGGTTATCCAGCCAATGAAGAAGCTCAGCGGCAAGCTCTCCGCCAGGTGTTGGGGGACGACCGCTATGAATTCTTCTTCGACCGCTTCCTGGAATATTTTTTTGAACGCGACGATGCTCAGTTCATTGCGTCACTTGGCCTCAACCTGCTGAGACTGCCCATCAACTATCGCCACTTCGAATCAGATATGGAGCCGTTTGTCATCAAGGAAGAGGGCTTTAAGCATCTGGATCGTGTCATCAACCTGTGCGCCGAGCAGCACATATACACTATCATCGACCTGCATGCGTTGCCCGGCTATCAAAATCAGGCCTGGCATAGCGACAACCCGACCCACAAAGCCTTGTTCTGGCAACATAAGCACTTTCAGGATCGGGCAGTTCACCTCTGGGAAGTCATCGCCAATCGTTACAAAGGTAATCCCTGGGTAGCTGGCTACAATCCCATGAACGAGCCTGCCGATCCCAGCGAGAAGATGCTCCTACCCTTCTATCAGCGGCTCTACCAGGCTATCCGCGCTGTCGATCCCGATCACATCCTCTTCCTGGAAGGCAACCGCTATTCGACAGAATTCCACATGTTTACAGAAACCTGGCCTAATGTCATTTACACCGTCCATGACTATGCCCTCCCTGGCTTCATTGACGGTGGCCCTTATCCCGGTATCTCTCGCGGAGAGTATGTCGATAAAGCTGTTCTGGAGCAAACATTTTTGCGGCGAACAACCTTCATGCGGCAAACGGGGACACCAATCTGGGTGGGCGAATTTGGGCCAGTCTACGTGGGGGATCCGACCGCTGATGCCATGCGCTACCAGGTTCTACGTGACCAGCTAGAAATCTACAACCGCTATCAAGCTCACTGGGCTATCTGGACCTACAAGGATATCGGCTTGCAAGGGATCGTCTATACGGCACCCGACTCACCGTGGAGAAAGTTGTTAGCATCTTTCCTTGAGAAAAAGGCCCGTCTGGGCGTCGATTCCTGGGGCAGCCTCGATACCCATATTCGTCCACTTATACAACCGCTAGAGGAAACCTTTGACAAAGAGTTTCCCGACTACCATCCTTTCCCCTTTGGCGCTCGCTGGATGATCCATCTGCTGGTTCGGCATATCTTGTTTGCCGAAGCATTGCTCCCAGAGTTTGCAGCACTCTTCAAGGGCATGAACGAGCAAGACATCGATACCTTGATGCAGTCCTTCCGGTTTAAAAACTGCTTGCAACGTACTGAATTAGCCAGCATACTCTCGTCTCCCACTCAATGAGGAGAAGCTAAAAACATGAAGGGAGGCACGAGATTTGCTCCTCCCTTCAGTGGTGGTTCCGCTTCGACCTGCTAGGCACCCATTCTCGGTCGATACTGAATCGCTTCGGCCACGTGATTGGCAAGGATCAGGTCGCTTTCGGCCAGGTCGGCAATCGTGCGTGCCAGTTTCAGGACGCGGTGAAAGGCGCGCGCGGAGAGATGCAACTGCTGCATAGCAGCCTTCAAAAGTTTCTCGGCTGAGGCATCAGCGTCGCAGAAGGCACGCACCTCGGCTGGCCCCATCTCGGCATTACAAGTTAATTTTGTGCCCTTGAAACGCGCCAATTGCCGGTCACGCGCCGCCTGGACACGCTTGCGAATAACCTCCGAAGTCTCCACATTGCGCTTGTCGGCCAGTTTCTCATAATCGACGCGCGGCACCTCGACATGGATATCAATGCGATCCAGCAACGGGCCACTGATACGCTTCTGGTAACGCGCAATCGCCGTCGCCGAGCAGTGACACTCACGCACCGGGTCGCCGTAATAGCCACAGGGACAGGGATTCATACTGGCAACCAGCATAAAATTAGCCGGATAGGTAATTGTGCCCTGCGCGCGCGAAATGGTGACTATCTTATCTTCCAGCGGCTGGCGCAACACCTCTAGCACGCTCTGCCCAAACTCCGGCAACTCATCGAGGAACAACACCCCACGATGAGCCAGGCTGATTTCACCGGGACGCGGAATACGTCCGCCACCTACCAGGCCCGCGTGGCTGGTCGTATGATGCGGCGAACGGAATGGACGTTGCAAGATCAATGGTACGTCGGTCGGTAGCATCCCACTTACACTATATATCTTCGTGACATCTAATGCCTCTTCTACACTCATACGAGGCAAAATGGAGGGAGTGGTACGCGCTAACAGCGTTTTGCCAGAACCAGGGGGGCCGCTCATCAAAATATTATGGCCGCCACTGGCGGCGACTTCTAAAGCGCGCTTCACATGTTCCTGACCACGCACCGAGGCCATATCGTGCGTATAGCTGACATCCTTGACATGTTCTAACAGGTGCGGGTCGCGCGTATACGGCTCAATCCTCCGTTCCTCGTTCAGATGTGCGACCAGTTGTCCCAACGTCTCGACAGGATAGATCATCACACCCTCGATCAGCGTGGCCTCAACGGCATCGGCAGCGGGAACGAAGACGGCCTTCACCTGCTTCTCACGGGCCAGCGCGACCATCGGTAAGATGCCGTTGGTATGGCGCACACTGCCGTCCAGTGAGAGTTCGCCTAAAAAGAGATACTCTTCAATCTGCTGATCAGGCGTAATCTGGCCCGATGCCAGCAAGAGTGCTATGGCGATAGGAAGATCATAGGCCGGCCCCTCTTTGCGCAAGTCGGCGGGAGCCAGGTTTACGGTAATGTGTTTGAAGGGGAAAAGACAACCACTGTTCTTAATCGCCGCTTTGACGCGCTCTTTCGCTTCGTTGACGGCGGCATCGGGGAGACCAACAATGATAAACGCTGCCAGTCCATTGGAGATATCCACCTCTACTTCAATTAAAGCTCCATCAAGGCCGATGACCGCGCAGCTTCGCACCATAGACAACATAGACCGCTATCCTCCTCAACAATAGATATGCGCATACTATACATGAAGGCACGTTGAAATGCAAGATAGTACTATTGGTCAAGTGTCATCCTGGTAACTTCTTATAAAGCTGGCCTCAGCGTTCTTGCCAGTACCAGATATCGCCAAAAGCCGTGCCCAGCCATGTCGCGCCCAGGCTCATCAGCAGCACCAGAGGAACTACCAGGAGCAGACTCTGCCCGCCCGGTGTCAATACGGTCGTTACATCGGTGGGCAAAGGCAACGCTGGCACAAGATGCATCAGCAGGGCAACGATGGTAGAGGGGCCAAGCCAGGCTGGAAAAGCCACACAGAGACCGACCAGCCAGATGTTATGCAGGCCATTTTGCTCAAAATCCTTCGCATCGCGCCGCCGCTGCCGGTACGCTACCGCATCAATCAATAGACCGGCAATCACGAAGAGCCAGGGCACCAGCACAATCGTGACATTCAACACGGGCGCTCCTGCCGAGGGACGGAAGATCATGCCCAGGTTATCAACCGCCCACCAGAGGCCAGTAATGACAAAACTCTGGGTAAAAAGCGAAAGCAGGCAGATAATCAGCGCGGTAAGCGTGGCCGCACCGGGTTTGCGCGTCACCTGCACCGCACTGACAAGGAAAACGCCACCCGCCAGTGCCAGCACCAGGGGATAGGTGATCAATTGCAGCGAACCAATGGGAATAGCCGTGAAAGCTGTTAATGCAGGTAAAGCCAACTCGACCGTACCAGCAAACAAAATCAGGCACGTCCACTCCATGCCACTCAATCCTAACCAGCGATGTAGTGGGCGACCCGAACGTCGATCATAGTTGATCTCAGCAGCCACAGCATACACAATGCCAATGCCCGCCATCAGACCGCCAAACGTTCCCATCAGATGAAAGGGTGCCCAGAGGGTCACATCAATGCCGTATAGCTCATGCCAGTAGTTGTCGAAAGGAGCCGCTATCAAGTCGGTCAACGCCCCAAAACCGAGCAGGATAAAGCCGAGGGGAGCATGGAAATAGTGCAAGACGCTCACTGTCGTGCTATCATCCACACCAGGGGCACGATGCCAGTAGCGTACCGTCTCCAGTAACACAACCAGAAGCGCGATTACTCCGGCGGCTCCAACTCCTGAGTAGATTAACATATGTGGTGGAATCCAGAACTGGTCACGTCCAAGATAGTCATGCCAGCGCCTATCCCATGCCAGCCCTAGCTCGGCCTGAAGGAGTAGATAGAGCATAATCCAGATGCTGATGCGTCGAAAACGCCGTTCAGCGAAGGTCGCTTGCCAATTAGAGGAAACCTGAGCAGATGCCGTTTTAGTACCACCCTCATGCACAGTCGATTGTGACATATGTGAATCCTTTTCCAGACTATCGTCGTGCCGACGACAGCAAGCAAACATCCGGCATTCCTTGCATATCCCTCCCTCTATCCCCCTCTCTATTGTACGGTCAATCTCCGCTAATAGCAAATCTGCCCCATAAGCCAGCATAGCCGACCTGTGCCATGTTATGCATAGCACAGATCGGCTGTTATGTGTCGAGCGTCACAAGGAATTTACGACTCGAAGAATTTTGTCATCAATTGATCGTCGCTGAAGCCACAGGCATTTTGCAGGCAGCCCAGGCCCCACAGCTTCTCGATGGTGGCCAGCAGGCTGTAGTGGTTGTAAGGCGTGGTGTAGTCAACAACGCGGTCATTGCTCTTCGAGGTAATGGCGATGAAAGGCGCATCGGAGCCACCCAGGGTCACGCCATACATGCCGGTCGGACTGTGACAGCAGCCATTGTACGATGAGAAATCATCTTCGTCCCAGGTGATGACGATGGCCGAACGCTGCGACCAGGCACTCGAATGCATAATCTCCGTGACGGTGGAGCGAAGGAAGCTATCACCAGCCTGAATCAGCGCGTGGCTCACGCCAGCCGGTGGATAGGCACAGTTCGGCTCACCCACCGCAGCCGCTCCAGCAGTAGACATACCATGCATATCATGGCAAGTGTCAGGGCTGATCCAGACATAGTTCGGCACATTGCCGGAACTGAGGTCGGTGGCAAGCTGGGTGAACGGGACGATCTTCTGCATACGCGCGGGATTGTTGCGAATATCAGAGAAGTACTCGAAGGGGTTGTGCTTCTGCACGTAGAGCGCCTCCGGCTTACCGTTGATAATAGGATAGTCCGCCCCGGTATAACCCGCATACGGCATCGATTGCATGTAGGCTTTCCAGGTCAGGCCATGCGCCTCAAGCTGATCGACGATGTTCTGAGCGCTGAACATGTGCGGCGTGTTCGATGAGGTTGCAATCTCCTGGGGAGTCAGCAACTCCAGACCGTTGGTATAGCTAGCGGTTGGGCCAAATTCTTGTGGCGCACAGGTAACATTGGCCCCTGCCGGACAGTCATCCCAGACATAGAAGTTCCCGGAAATGGATGCCAGGTAGTTGGGCGAACTAGGATGCGTCACCCCGTAGTAGTCCAAAGAAATCGAATAGTGGGTCGCTAACCAGTTGATGTAGGGAGCATCAGCAGTATTGCCGATGATATCTCTCACACCCTGGTTCTCCATCATAATAATAAAAATATGCTGATACTTGCCGCTCTGCCAACCGGCAGCTTGTCTGGCTTGTGTAGAGGCGCTGATCGGAGCGCTTCCAATCAAGATCACAGCGCAGAACATAAAGAGAGCCATTGTCGCTCGTAGTACGGAACGCATAAAAACCTCCCCCTTAATCAGTAGTAGAAGAACGTAGAGCAATATACATTGCTTAAGCTTAATTATATCGCCTACATCTCAATATACAAGTGTCCTGTTATGACTACATTAAGAGATTGCAAAATTTTATGAAACGTGATGAGAAGCAAGGTGACTGCCAGGGCCATCCGTATCCCCGACGGGCACAGCGCGCATGGCAGCTATGGCAAGGGCAACTCGCGTGGCCGTCATGGGAGTTGTAAAACCAT